>JAANMY010000492.1_pt1 | contig 55267 bp, 48 predicted proteins | sample 7279691 | NCBI WGS metagenome assembly JAANMY01 (sample SAMN14094543, study PRJNA606508) | bioreactor metagenome | isolation source: A lab-scale SPAN reactor treating ammonium-rich wastewater day 388 | place: Ireland: Galway | collected 2018-02-07 | reverse complement strand
TGCCGAAGCCGTCGCCTCGATTGGTCGGGTATACGTAGATGCGGGCGGTGCCGGCATCCAGGCGCACGATGCGCGCTTCGACGCCGTAGTACTTTCCCGCGAAAGCGCTGGTGGCGACTTCCTGCTCCAGCGCGGCGTGTACTTCTTCGAAGCTCTTGCCCTTGTTGTGCTGCACCCGGCAGAAGTCCCGGGCGCTGCCCATCAGCTGCTCGCCCTCGGCACGCCGGGCGTCGCGACTTCCGCCGTGGCCTGAGATCGGTATCAGCAGCAACAGCAGCATCCCCACCACGACCACAGCCAGAATCCCGCCCGGATTGCGGCCGAACCAGCGAAGCATACGCACTGGCGTCGCCAGTATGCCCAGCAGCGAACGACCCAGGCTGGGCAGCTCGTCAAACCACTCAATGAGCCGCCTCCACAGCTTGCGTAAACCGTGCCCCCCGGGGTCGCGATCCTGTGTGCGGATCGGCTGCGGACGGGAAACAGCGTTCAGCGATTCCCCGGGAGGCCGGACTGGCCTGGGCACGCGGCCGTAGCCGTAGGGCACGCCGGCGTGGTTGCGTTCAAAGAGGCGCAGATCAAGCTCATCGTTCATGGCTCACTTCCACTCGATTCGTTTCCCGTCCGATTCGAAGTTGAAGTACAGGCGTCCTTCGCTGTCACTCTTTGAGACAGGCTTCGCCACCACGTACCAGCCCTGCTCATCTCGATACAGCGCGTCCTCAATCTCGTAGTAACTGCCCTTCAAGCTCCGCGGCTCGACACCCATCTCGCTGAGCCGCTGCGCCACCCGGCCCTGGCGCGCGAATTCGACGCGCGCCGAGGACCAGGCCGTACTCATCAGCTGCTCGCCCTCCGCCCGGCGGGCATCGCGCGTTCAGGAGGTAATCAGCGGGATCGCCGCCAACCCCAGGATGATGAAGAACAGGCAGACGAAACTGACCTTCAGAAAGATCCGCAGGCCCTTCGCGCAGCAGGCGGGTGGCTCGGCGGCCAGGGGGGCCGTGGGCTGCCGCAGGTCCCCACGGCAAGGCAACGGCACAGGACGGCCGGGCCAATAACTTGAGTATGGCGCCTGCGACATAGTTTCCCCCGCATCACGTAAATGTCACGATATTGTCATTTCCCATGACAATGAGGTTGTCAAAAAATCACAGCGGATTGTCTGCAAAGCGCTCCAAATATGGGTTTTACGGGCCTTTTCAGCGTCGCGGGCTGCCATCCGCGCCAGTTGTGTCTATAACAGGCCTCAACAACCTGAACCTGGATGCCCCGTTGATGCCCTTTGGCCGAAAAGTTTCGCGCGATCACCTGGTGCGCTACGCAGGCAAGCTGCTGGTGGACACGGCCGAGAAGAAGCCCGAGATCCTGAAACTGGGCGCATCGCGGCGTAACGTGACGCTGGCGTACCTCGACATCTGGGGCTTCACGGAGGTCACCAGTTACGCCTCGCCTGACGCGGTGGTGAACCTGCTGTGCGAGTACTTCTCGCGCATGACCAACCTGATCCGCGGTAATCTCGGCTTCGTGGACAAGTTCTTCGGTGACGCCATCTTCGCGATTTTCGGCGCGCCCGTGGACGACGCCGAGCACCCGCTGCACGCCTGCAAGGCCGCCTATTCCGCGCTGCGCGAGACCTACAAGATGGCCGCGGAGTGGCAAATCAAGGGTTTCGGGCGCATCAGCCAGAGCATCGGCCTGGTCACCGGCCCGGCCATCGTCGGCAACATCGGCACCGAGGAGCGCGCCATGTACACCGCGATCGGCGAGGCCGTGAACCTGACCGTGCAGCTTCAGCAGGCCTCGCGGCTGTATCGGTCGCCGATCATTATCTCGCGGGAAACCAACGTCGCGGTGAAAGAGCAGTTCCTGACCCGCGAGCTGGACATCGTGAAGGTGCACGGCTCAGACCGCGTGACGCCGATCTTCGAGCTGGTGGGCCCACGCGCCGACGTGCCGGACCAGAACCGCATGATGGTCGAGATTTTCGAGCGCGGCCTGAAAAGCTTCCGTGAGCGCGACTGGGACCGCGCCGAGAAGCGCTTCACCGACGCCGACAAGATCACCGGCGACGACGGCCCTTCGCGCCTCTACCTGCGCCGCTGCGCGCTGTACCGCAAGCACCCGCCGCCGCCGGAATGGGACATGGTGCACGCCCACACTCTGCGCCTGGGCGAGGTCGGCCCCAAGCCATGAACGACGCGCGAGCACTGCCCATCACCACGCCCCTGCCGACCGGCTCGGCCGGGTTCGTGTCCGGTTTCAGCGCGTTCCTGGTGGGCCTGAAGCTGGTGCTGCCCGGTGGCGGGCTGTTCCGGTATGCGCTGACGCCGATCGTGCTATCGATGTTCGTGGCGACCGGCGTCGCGGTGGGCGCGTTCTTTGCGGCGAAGTACTGGATGGTGGAGTGGCTGCAGGAAAGCTGGGCCGGCTGGCTGGGCGGCGTGCTGGCGTTTGTGCTGACGCTGCTGATTGCCTATTTTCTGTTCGTGCCGGTGATGTCGATGTTCGCACCGCTGTTCATCGACCCGATCTGCGAGAAGGTACACCAGCGCTACACCGGCGCGGACCTGATCGGCGAGCGCTCGGCCCAGCAGTTCTTCAAGCGCCAGCTGTTCGCGCTTGTGCAGTCGATCAAGTGGCTGCTGGTAGTGCTGCTGATCCAGCTTCCGCTGGCGATCAGCGCCATGCTGACCGGCGTGATGGCCGCGGTTGCCGTGCCCGTCAGCGCCGTGATCATGGGCGCTGACCTGCTGGACAACCCGCTGTCGCTGCGGGACTACAACCTTTCGCGCAAACTGGCCTGGCTGAAGCAGCACTTCTGGCCCGCCGCAGGGTTGGGCACGGCCGCCAGCATGCTGATGCTGGTGCCGGGGCTGAACCTGTTCGTGCCGACGGCAGGGGCCGCCGCGGCTACGCTGCTGATGGTTGCCACGGCCAGTGGCAAACCGGAAAGCAGTGAACAACCGTAAGGATTGCCCGTTATAATCGACAACCTGAAAGCGTGGTTCGGGAGCTTTTCCACGCAGCCCTGGGCGAAGGGTCAGGTATCGATGTCAGACAACGAGTCGCACAACGAAACACCGAAATTCCGCCGTGAACGCCGCGTATGGATGCAGGCCGTGGGTCTGTCCGTGGCCGCGTCCGCTTTCGGGCCTGCTCTGTTCGCCCAGAAGAAGAAGGGCGGCGACCAGCCCAGTGAGGCAGACCTGCAGAAGGCCTACGAAGAGACCGAGAAGCTGGTCTCAAAGGGCAGCACCGACGACCGCCCGGGCCTGGCGCCCTGGCAGCAGAAGCAGGGTGTCGGCCTGCAGTGGCCCGCCAAGTACTACCTGCCCTGGCCGGCGGGCGTCGGCCACCAGGTGTACCAGAGTTGGAACGGCAACAAGATCGGCCCGCCGCGTGCCACGCACATGAAGGCGCAGAACTTCTACGCCTGGGACTTCCATATCCAGCGCGGGCAGTACATCTGTGCCGCACGCGACGGCAAGGTCACCAACGTTGTGGACAACGAGCCGCCGGGCAACGAGAACGCCAACGTCATTTACATCGAGCACGCGGACGGTGAAACCAGCGTCTACGCCCACAACGGCAGCAACACCGCGCTGGTGGCCGTGGGCGACAAGGTGCTGGCCGGGCAGAAGATCTGCCAGGGCAGCAACGAGTCGATGCACCTGCACTTCTGCATCTGGAAGGGGATGATCGACTACCCCTGCCGGTTCATGGACTTCGAGGCCGACAACGGCGTGCCGCAGTACGGCGGCAACCCGGTTTCCGGCAACACCGGCCCGGACAACAACCTGGTGGCGGAGATCAAGGCCAACTACGCGAAAGGCGAGGCGGCGTTCGCGAGACAGCAGTACCTGACGGCTTTGAACTTCTTCCTTGCTGCCACGTCCACGGAGGTGCGCATCGAGGAGTACGAGGCTTCGCTGGCACGCATCGAGGAGTGCCGCGCGCTGGTGGACGCCGAGATTTCGGAGGCGATCGCCGAGGCCAAGAACGGCGACTTCAAGGGCGCGGAGAAGCGCTTCAACGAAATCAAGAAGAAGTACGGCGACTACGCCAAGGGGCGCATCGACGAGGCGCTCAAAGAGCTGGAGAGCGACCCCAAGTTCAAGGAGTGGGTCAACAAGCAGCGCTCCGAGCGGCTCTGGATCGCGGCCCGCAAGGCCGAAAAGTTCGAGGAGTGGGACACAGCCGAGAAGTACTACAAGCAGATCCGCGACCTCTACAAGAAGGGCGACCCGGAGTACGAAGAAGCCCGCAAGAAACTCACCCGCATCAAGATGGCCAAGGTGCTGGAAGAGTAGCGAGTGTGTACCCAAGCCAACCCCGCCGAATCAGGCGGGGTTGTTGCTTTCCAGCCAATTCTCAGGGTCCTGCGAGCCATGGAACAACCCTACCACGTACACCTGGTCAGCGGCGACCTCGTAGACAATTGCATGGTTGAACACCTTCAGGCGGATGGCGCGAAACTGCATCCGCCAGACGGCGGCGCTTTGGGGGAAATCCCGCACGCGCGTCAGGGCGTGGTATACGGCCTGCTCGAATTCCGTCCCCAGGCCGGGGCGGCGCAACTCATACCACGCGATGTTGGCTTCAAGCTCGGACAGGAATTGACGGCTGAAGTGAAGCGAAGCGCTCATGCGTTCCAGCCACGCTGCCGGCAGAGTTCAGCCCAAGAGATCGTGCCTGCAGGATCAGCCTTCATCTCAGCCAGCCTGCGCTCGCACTCTTCCAGCAGGTCCTCACCCTTCGGCAGGTCTTTGCCGGTGGCGAGACTGTCCCAGATGCGGGCGATCAACTCCAGCCGCTGTTCGCGGCTCAGGTTCAGGTACCACTTGGAATCAAGTGCATGCGCCATGGGCTCATTACAGCATCGGTGGGCTTCCAAGTCAGCACTGCGCCCGCAAATGCCCTGCTGACGCGCGCCGCGTTGCACGTATCCTGTCACCATGTCGGCCACCTATTTCCCTTCCGATGAAATCGTTTCGCGCTATCGCGGGCGGCGCGCGCTGGCCGGCTACCTGCGACTGGCGCGGCCGTTCACTCTGCTGGCGCCGGCGCTGGGCATGGCATCGGGCGGGATCGTGGGGTACTTCGCCGACGGCCCCAAACCTCTTCACGGCGCGGAATTCCTCACCGTGCTGCTGCTGGGCACCCTGGCTGCGGCGCTGCTGAACGCAGCCAGCAACTCGCTCAACCAGATCTTTGACCTCGACATCGACCGCATCAACAAGCCCGGCCGACCGCTTTGTACCGGCGAGGTTTCCATCACGGGCGCGACTGTGTTCACGGCGATCACGGCCATGGCGGCGCTTGTGCTGGCGGCGGTGGTCAGCACGCTGACTCACCACTGGGGTACGCTGGCGCTGTTCGTGGCGGCGGCGCTGTTCAGCGCCGCCTACAGCGTGCCGCCGGCGCGCATGAAGGCGCGGGGCTGGTGGGCGAACCTGACGGTCGCGCTGCCCCGCGGCACGCTGTTGAAGGTGGCGGGTTGGACGCTGGCGCAGAGCATCCTGTCATGGGAGGCCTGGTTCATCGGCCTGGTGATGGGCCTGTTCCTGGTGGGCGCCACCACCACCAAGGACTTCGCCGATGTGCGCGGCGACGCGGCTTACGGCGTGAAGACGCTGCCCGTGGCGCACGGTGCCGCCAAGGCGGCCAAGATGGTCGCGCCTTTCCTGGTGCTGCCGTTCCTGTTGATTCCGCTGGGCGCGCTGACCGGCGTGCTGACCGGCCACATGATTGACCTCGTGATGCTTGGCGTGATCTGCACCCTGTGGGGCGCGCACATCGCCGCGCGCATCCTGAGCGACCCGGAGTCGCTGACCAGCACGGAAAATCATCCGGCCTGGCGACACATGTACTACCTGATGCTGTTCATCCAGGTCGGCTTCGTGTTCGCTTACGTCCCCTACGACTTCTACGGCAACCTGATCCGGAAGCTTACATGAAGAGTCGCATCGCGAGCCGCATGCAGAACCTGGTGCAGTCGGACATCCGCCGCCTCACCATCGAGTGCGACAAGGTCGGCGGCATCAACCTGGGCCAGGGCATCTGCGACCTGCCCACCCACCCGCTGGTCAAGCAGGGCGCCATTGAGGCGATCGAGGGCGGCAAGGCCATCTACACCCACGCCCGCGGGCTGATCGAGCTGCGCCGCAAGGTCAGCGAGAAGCTGCAGCAGTTCAACGGCCTGCGGTACGACCCCGACACCGAGCTGTGCATCACCGTCGGCAGCAGCGGGGCGTTTGCCTGCTCGGTGCTGGCCACGCTGAATCCCGGCGACGAGGTGATCCTGGTCGAGCCGTTCTACGGTTATCACCTGAACACGCTGCTGATGGCGGGCATTGCTCCGCGCTACGCGCGCATGGACCTGGCCACCATGACTCTTGACAGGTCAAGCTTCGAGAGCGCGATCAGCGACCGCACCCGCGGCATCGTGATCTGCACGCCCAGCAACCCGGGCGGCATGGTGTACAGCCGTGCCGACCTGGAGTGGCTGGCCGGCCTCGCCGTCAAGCACGACCTGCTGGTCTACAGCGACGAGATTTACGAGTACATCACCTACGACGGCCTCAAGCACGTAAGCGCGGCCACCGTGCCCGGCCTGCGCGAGCGCACCATGACGCTGGGCGGCTACAGCAAGACTTTCAGTATCACCGGATGGCGCATCGGCTACCTGGCCGCGCCCGCGGACATCATGGACAAGGCGGCCGTCGCCAGCGACCTGCTGTACATCTGCGCCCCCCACCCCCTGCAGCGCGGCGTGCTGAAGGGTCTGGACGCGCCCGCCAGCTTCTATGAAGAGATGCGCCAGGATTACGAGGCCGGCCGAAAGATGATCTGCGAAGCGCTGGAGGCCGGCGGCTTCAAGCCATACTGGCCCAAGGGCAGCTACTACGTGATGGCCGACTTCTCGGCGCACGGCTGGAAAGACGACCAGCAGGCGGCCATGGAGCTGCTGAAGCGCGCCAAAGTCGCGGCCATACCGGGCGGCGCGTTCTACGAGCCCGGCTCAGGCCGCGGCAGCCGGCAGTTGCGCTTCTGCTACGCCAAAGAGCACGCTGTGCTGGAAGAAGCCTGCAACCGCATACGGGCACTCAAGTGAGCAATGAAGCGTGATCAACTGCAAATTACCAATAACCAATTTTCAATTACCAATGGCCTGAGACCCGCGGCGCAGACCCGTTTGCATTGGTAATTGGTAATTGGTTATTGGTAATCTGCTGTTCCGTTATGATCCCAGCCGGAATCGCCGTCGCCCTGCTGCTGCTGACCAATCTGGTTGCGTTTGCCGGGCAGTGGTGGGACAAGCGTTTGGCGCGTACTCACGCGAAGTCGCGCACCCCCGAACGCACGCTGCTTCTGCTGGGCGTGCCGCTGGCGGCGCCCGGGATGCTGCTTGGCATGCGGGTCTTTCGGCACAAGACGCAAAAGCGCAGCTTCCAGCTCAAGGCCGCGCTGGTGGTTTTCGCCAATCTGCTTATCGCCGGCGTGCTTGGCTGGTTGGCAACACAAGGGATGATCAGCCTTGAGCTTGCGCTTTACTAACGCCACCCACGGGCGATAATGAACGCGGCCCCGAAAGCCTGCCCCAAGGGTTTGCAGCAGATGATCGCAGCGCCCATAGCCGTCATACCCAGATGTCCGCGCTGCGGCAGCAAGCTGGCCTATGAAGGCCGGCCCTGTCCTGTGTGCATCTCGCCCGCCAGCTTCGAGCTCAAGGAAGGCAAGCTCAGCGAAATCACCGGCCTTGAACGCCCCGCCAACGTGCGCCTGCCCCGCTTCGCGCAGCCGGCCCTGATACGCGGCAAGAACATCCGCGCCCCCCGCAGCGGCCGCGCCATCGCCGTGATGAAGCAGGTCGGTAAATGGACCTGGAACAGCCTGGGCATCGCGGCCTGTGTCCACCTGCTGGCGGTTCTGATCGCGCTGTTCATGACCGGTGACCTGCGCAAGGCCGTCGAGTACATCCAGAAGGCCGAGCTCGACACGAAGACGGCCGCCGCGCCCGTGCCGGCGCCCGAGGCCGACCCGCTGCAGGCGCCCGATATCGAGACGCTGCACGACGACCTGGTGATGCCGGACCAGATCCTGGAAGACCCGGATATTCTCGCCGGCGACCCCGAGTTCGAGGCGCCGCCGGAAGAAATCCCCTTCGCGCCCGACGTGCAGCTCGCGCCGCCCAACCCCTCACCTCCGGCGCACAACCCATTCCGCCGGCCTGAAACCAACCAGGGTCTCGGCGGCGGCCAGCCCAACCCGGGCAAGGATACGCCCGCCGGTTCCGGCCTGTTCCGCAACCGCAACGGTGACAGCAAGGCCGCCGCGATCCGCGAGCACGGCGGCGGCGAAGACACCGAGAACGCCGTGAACCTCGGCCTCGAGTACCTCGCCAAGAAGCAGGACAGCAACGGAAGCTGGGACCCCAACGAGGGCTTCCGCAGCCGCCCAAGCTGGGCCAGCTCCGACAATGGCTACCGCGGCGCCATGACCGCGCTGTGCACGCTGCCGTTCCTCGCCGCCGGCAACTCACCCGAGCAGGGCCGCTACCGCAGGAATGTAGACCGCGCGGTGAAGTGGCTGCTGAAGCAGCAGACCAGCGATGGCTGCGTCGCCTACAAGAACGTCACGCAGATGTACACCCACACCGTCGCCACCCTGGTGCTGTGCGAAGCCTACGGCATGGACGGCGACGAAGAAATCGGCGACGCCGCCGAGCGCGCCGTGCGATTCCTTGAGCGCACCCAGGGCAACGGCGGCGGCTGGGACTACACCGGCTACGTCACCAGCAGCGGCAACGGCAACTCCTATGAGCGCAACGACCTGTCCATCACAGGCTGGGCCGTGCTGGCGCTGAAAAGCGCCAAGGCCGTGGGCATCAAGGTCAACGGCCGCACATGGGACAGCATCGCGGACCTGTACGACCGCCACAGCCTCGACACCGGCGAAACGTACTACGCCGACCGCAGCCTTGATGAGCTGCACGCCACGCGCAAGGGCATCGGCATGGTGGGCGTGGGCCTGACGGCGCGGGTGATCCTGGAACAGCCGAAGTTCGAGAAGCGCAACATCGCCGCCGAGCGCATGCTGCTGAACAACACGCCCGAATATGAACGCTTCTTTGACCCCAGCTACGGCGCCAGCGACCCCAACTTCAACACGTTCTACGGCTGGTACTACGGCACGCTCGGCATGTTCCTGCTGAACGAGGGGCGCGGGCCGGCCTGGGATAAATGGAACACGGCGCTGAAGTCCGCGCTGCTCGAGCACCAGGTGAAGAAGGGCAGCCGCGAAGGTTCATGGCCCGCCGACGACTCCTGGATCGGCCCCATCATGGGCGACCTGTACAGCACCTCACTGGCCGTGCTGTGCCTCGAGGTTTACTACCGCTACAACCCCATGCACCGCCCGGCCGGCGACATCGTCGAGCGCCCGGAGCGCAAGTCGCGCAACCCGGTCAGCACCCCGCGCATCGAGCCTGAGAAAGAAGAGAAGAAGCCCGCCAACGCCGTGGTGATCGGCGGCGAGACGCTTGACCTGGACCAGGCCGGCCAGCGCAGCAGGTACCTGCGCCTGCTGGCGCGCGACAAGGGCCTGGGGGCCGTGCCAGTGCTGCTGAAGCACCTGGAGGATGAATCCATCAGCGTGCGCAGCACAGCGCTGCGTGAGCTGGGGCGCTTGAAGGCCAAAGACGCCGTCACGTCGGTGCAGGAAATGCTGAGCGACCCGGACGATGACGCCATCGTGCTGACCGTGATGGACACCCTGGGCGCGATCGGCGACCGCTCGGTGCACCCGGCGCTGGTCCGGCTGCTGGGCAGCAGCGACAACGTGGTGCGCGAGGGCGCCCGCAGCGCGCTGGGCAAGCTTTCCGGCGGCAAAGACTTCGGCACCAACAAGCGCGCCTGGGAAGACTGGTTCACCCGCAACCCGTAGGTCAGGTTTCAGGGATTGTGCCGTCGCATCTGATGCGACTCACGGTCCTGTTGAAACATGGGTACGGCAGCAGCTCCCTGCAACCTGAACCCTGTCACCTGGTTTACTCGCCGGCCGTGCCTTCCGTGGCGGGTTTGATGCCGGCCTGCTCGGCCTCCTGCAGCAGGGGGTAGAGCTTCAGCAGCCTCTCGTGCACGGCCTGGTCGTCGTGGCTGCTGAGGCCTCTGGCCGCCCACAGGTACTTCACCGCGCGCTCGTAGCGGCCCAGTTCGGCCAGCGCGTCGGCGGCGCCGATGTAGAGGGCCGGCTCGGTGGGCAGCAGGTGGATGGCGAAATCGTAATTCTGCACGGCCTTGCGCCAGTTGCGCAGACGGAAGTAGCAGCGCGCCGCGCCCTCGTAGGCAGCCGGGTTGGTGCTGTCGTACTGGGTGCTGCGCTCGTAGGCCTGGGCGGCGTCGCCGAAGCGCTGGTCCTGCTCGTGCAGGGTGCCGTAGTGGTACCACAGATAGCCGGACTTCTCTTCGCGCCTGGCGGCTTCGTCGTAGTATTCGCGGGCCTTGTCCAGCTTGCCGGTCTGCTGGTGGTAGATGGCCATGGCCACCAGCGGGTAGGCGCGGTCCTTTTCGACGTCGGCAGCCTGCTTCAGGCGGCTCAACGCGGCGACATCGCGGCCTTGCTTGAGGTACGTCAGGCCCAGGTTTACCAGAGCGTCGCCGTCGCGCGGGTCGTACTCGAGGGCGCGTTCGTACCAGTACACGGCCTGGTCAAGGTCGCCCATATCGAAGTAGCAGACTCCGAGGTTGTAGCAGACGCCCAGGCTTTCCCCGTTGTTCCTGATGTGCTTCTTGAACTGCTCGATGGCGCGGGGGTAGTCCGAGTAATCCATGTACTCGACGCCCTGCTCGAACGTTGAAAGACGCGGCACGCCGCCGCACCCGGCGGAAGTCAGCAGGACGAAGCTGATAACCAGAAGCAGCAGCGCAATCCCGGCAAATCGCCGAAACCTGCTTGCGGACTTCGAGTTGGCGCGTCTTGTGTTCATTCAAACCACTTCGAACTTCTGACTTCGAACTTCGCACTTCCGGCCATGCCGGCTAGTCGCTTTCCTTGCGCGGGCGACGGCCGGAATTCCGGATCTCGAGCTCGTCCACATTCGGAACGGCGCGGCCCTGGTCAAGCCCCGGCGTCGCTTCTTCCTTGCCGCCCCAGATCAGCAGGCTGGGGTCGGCCTCGATGCGCCGCGCGAAGTAGCGCAGGCTGTTGGTGGTTTCCCGCACGTTCTCGAGGCTGATCTGGATGTTGAGCTGGTTGTCCAGCACCAGGTCGTTGATGTTGTTGACCAGGGCATCGAGGTTGTCGGCGATGCTGTTCAGGTTGCCGACCAGCTTCGGCACGCCGTCGCCATCGTCGGCCAGCAGCGTGTCCAGCTTGCCGGATGCGCGTTCCAGGTTGCTTAGCGTGGCGTTGATGGCCTCGCTGTTCTGCTTGACCAGCGCGCGCAGCTCATCGATCAGCGATTGGGCGGAATCGAAGGTGGGCCCTACCTTGGTGAAGGCCGGCTCCATTTCCGCCAGGCCCTTGTCCAGCCGTTCCAGCGCGCTGCGCATGGCCTCAAGGCTCTTGTCGAGGTTGTCCGTGAAGCGCGGGTCGTTCAGCAGCGCCGACACCTTGTTGATGCCCTTTTCCAGCTCCTTGATCGTGTCATTGGCCGTCACCACGATGTCGTTGATCTCGACCGGCTTGACGCCCTTGGCGGGGAAACGCTGGCCGGGGCGCACCAGATCTTTCGAGCTGCCGAGTTTCAGCACCAATCGGTTGCCGCCGAACAGGCCGCCCATCTGCACCACCGCCGTGCTGTCCACGGGCACGCGGATGGTTTCCATGTACTTCTCGAGGATCACAATGATGACCTCGACCTCTACACGTGTGACACCGTCAGCCGAGACGATCGGCACTGTGTTGATGCCGTCGACGCGCCCGACCCGCTGGCCGGCCACGATCACCGGCGCGTTGCTTCCCAGTCCGCCCACGTCCTCGAAAAGGATCGAGTAGCGCGCACCCTCCACGCCGGTGGGCATCACCTGCAGGAACATCACCACCGCGACCACGCTGGCGATCACCAGCAGCGCGAACGCGCCGGTGATCAGGTCCGACCTGCTTTTTGATCGTGCCATGGCTCCTCCTCTACTTCACACGCTTCGGCGTCACGTTCCCCTTCGGTACTCCGGCACGTTCCGACGGCGCTGCCGGGGCCGGGTCGTCTATCGAGGTTCCGGAACGCGGTTCGCCGCCGTGGAAGTACGGCCGCGAACGGCGCCAGTTCGGCATATCTCCCGCCTTTGACGGGTCTGACTCGGCTCTCTTCCAGGAAGCGCGCAGGCTCGCGGAAAGGCGGCGCAGGTCGAGCCCCAGCTGATCGAGCTGCTCCTGCTCCGCGAGCCCGTCCGTGGAATGCCTCAGGCGCTCTACCTCAGTCAGCGCCCGGGACAGATCGGCCTGGATGCGGTCCAGCTCCGGCGCGACTTTATCGGAGCCTTCCGCCAGCGATGCCAGGCTTTCGCGGGTCGACTCCCGCTCGTTGCCGATCCGTTCGCGCGCGTCGTCCATGTCCGCGGTTGCGTTCGCGAGGTCGCTTTCCACGCGGTGGGCCCCGGCCACGGTCGACTGCACGGCCTGGTCGGCCTTTTCCAGCGAGCCGGCAATGTCGGCCAGCTGCCGGTTGAGAATCTCGAACGCTTCCTGGTCGTCAAAGAAATCGATGAAGTCACTGATCTGTGTGCGGGCGCGCGACAGGTCTTCGTACCACTGTCCGAACTGGTCCTGGTCGCTGGCGCTCAGCGTGTTCTCCCACTCGCCGCCGACAGGGACGATTTCCTCTTCGTTCCCGACGGTGATCACCAACTGCGGCCTTCCAAGCATGGCCGGCATCTTGACGCTGATGCGGCTGTCGGCGGGTATGGGCATACCCAACAGCCAGGGCGAACCGGCGCCCGGCTGGATCACGAACTCGACGCGGGTCAACGCCTTGCCGTCGCGCATGACCACGTCGGCGCCCTGCACGTATCCTGCGCGGCGGCCCTGGATGCGCACGGCGTCGCCCTCACGGATGCCGCCCCCGTTTTCGAAGTACGCCACGTACACGCGCGGCGGCTCAACGGGCTGGGCCATGATCCGCCGCACCACCAGCCAGGCCGTGACGCTCAGCAGCAGTGCCAGGGTTACCAGGCCGGTGATCAGGTTTGCGCGCTTGAACCAGGGATCGGGCGTGCTCATGGAGTGGCGCTCCTGGCATCGCGTGCGGACGGGCCGATCAGCCGCTCAGAGAGTTCGGAGAGCTGGCGCGGCGCGCCGATGGGGCCTTCGGGGTCGCCCTTCAGGAACTGGCGCACCAGCGGGTCGGTCGAGTTGCGCAGCGCTTCGGGCGTGCCGCGGAACACGAAACGGCCGTTCCAGAGCATCAGCACTTCGTCGGCGATACGGAAGATGCTGGGCATTTCATGGGTGATCACCACGCTGGTGATGCCCAGTTTGCTGGTCAGATCCTTGATCAGCTTGTCAATCACGCCGATCATCACCGGGTCAAGGCCGGCGCTGGGCTCGTCGTAGAACACGATGGCAGGGTCCAGCGCGATGGCGCGGGCCAGGCCGGCGCGCTTTTTCATGCCGCCGGAAATCTCGTAGGGGTATTTGTCCAGCGCATTGCCCATGCCCACCAGCTCGAGTTTCAGCTTTACCATCAGGTCGATGGTGCTCTGGGGCAGGTCGGTGTGCCGCTGGATCGGCAGCGCCACGTTTTCGGCCACGGTCAGGCCGTTGAGCAGCGCCGAACTCTGGAACAGCACGCCGAACTTGCGGCGGGCTTCGTCACGCAGCCTGCGCGAGTTCGAGTGGATGTCGATGCCGTCGATCAGCACCTCGCCGGCATCCGGATGTTCGGCGCCGATCATCTGGCGCAGCAGCGTGCTCTTGCCGCAGCCGGAAGGACCCATGATCACGTACACCCTGCCGCGTTCGAAATCGAACGAAAGGTCGTCCAGCACGTGGTTGTCGTCGTAGGATTTGTCGAGGTTGCGCACCGTGATGGCCGGGCCGCCGGAACGCAGGTGCGAGTCCTTGCGGGCCTGGGGCAGCTCGATGCGAACGTTGCCGCTCATTCCACGATCCCCAGCTTCGACAGGAAGTTGTAGACCATCGACATCACGAAATCGGAGAAGATGATCAGGATCAGCGAGATCACGATCGCCTGCATGGTGGCGCGCCCGACCTCCATGCCGCTGCCGCGCACCGTGAAGCCCTTGTAGCAGCAGACCAGCGTGATGATGATTGCGAACACCACGCTCTTGGCCAGACCGAACGTGAAATTCGACAGGTTCACGAACTGCTTGGTTACGTCCATCCAGCTCTCATGTGAGATATTGAACTGCATGGTGCCGGCCAGGTAGCCGCCGATCAGCGCGCTCAGGTCGAACAGCACGGTGCAGGCGGGCAGCATCAGCACTGCCGCCAGGAAGCGCGGCGCAACCAGGTAACCCACCGGGTGGATGCCCATCGTGTCCAGCGCCAGGATTTCCTCGCTGACGGCCATGGTGCCCAGCTCGGCCGTGAAGCCCGCGCCTACGCGGCCGGCAAAGATGATCGCCGCCAGCAGCGGCCCCAGCGTGCGGAGCACGGAAACGCCGACTACGCCGGCCACCAGTTCCGCGGGGCCGTAGCGAGCGATGGAGGGGGTAGTCTGGATCACCAGCGAGGCGCCGACCAGGAAACCGAGCAGAACCATGATCGGCGTACTGCGCGCGCCGGTGTAGTCCATGTGCACGATCAGGTCGTGGCGGGGGTAGATGCGCCGGTTGAAGATGCCGCGGACGCCGTACCAGATGGCAGCGCCGCCGAACTTGACGGCGGCGCCCAGCACCTCGATGTAGCGGTTCACGAGTGCGCCGAGGTCTGAGATCAGCTTGGTTGGTGCCGCCATGGAATCCTAGCCCAGCAGACGAGTCGAATCGTGGAGGCGCTTGTTCTTCTGCACGGTCGCCTTCAGTCCTGCGTCAAGGTCCGAATACATTTCGAAGACGCCCAGCAGTTCCAGCATGCCGCGGACCGCGTTGGGCGTCTGCAGCAGCGCCAGTCGCTTGCCCATTTTCTTCAGCGTTTCATGCGCCTCCACCAGCACCGCGATGCCCGCGCTGTCCATCTTGTTGACCTCGGACAGGTCCAGGAACAGGGTGGAGGCACGCTTGCGAATCAGCCCCTGCAGTGCCTCGCGCAGCTGGCCGGCGTTGCCGGAGTCCACGTCGCAATTGAGCTTTGCGCACAAGTTCTTTTGTATGATCCGTGTGGTGAGCTCGAGTTTGTGCATGCGCGGCGCTGCCCCATCTTTCCATGTAGCCCGCATCGGACAAGACCGGCTAACATACCAGACGCCCCGGTTGATTCCACGGTTTGGAGACTGCTTGGCCTTCCTTCGCGAAACGGACCCGCCCCGCGCCCGGCTGTTCACCTGGCCGGTGGTGCTGGGCAGCCTGGGCCTGTGCGGCTTCGCCCCCCGCGCGCGAGGCACGGTCGGCACGGCGGCCTGTCTGCTTGCCGCGCTGGCCCTGTGGCGCTGGGCGGACTGGTACCGTGATGCCTGGCTGCCGCTGGCGGCGGCGTTCAGCGGATTGAGTCTGCTCTCCGGGCGGGCCGTGCTGAACGCCATGCCAAAAATCAAAGATCCGGGCTGGTTCGTGCTGGATGAAGCGGCAGCGTTTTTTTTGACACTTGGGCTGTTGAGAGCTGATTCGCCCTTGGCGATTTTCGCCGGGTTTCTAACATTTCGTTTTTACGACATTGCTAAACCGTGGCCTGTTCGGAGTTTCGAACAGATTCCAGGCAGCCTCGGCATCCTGGCGGATGACTTGGCGGCGGCGGTACTCGCAGCCTGGACCTGGCATGTGATAACAGCCTTGGGTTCAGCGATGGGTTAGTGGAGCGTTCATGGCGACAAAGCCGGATCCGAGCCGCGGTGCGCAAACCCCAGCAGGCGCAGGGACGAACCGCCGTATGATGACGCCACCGCCCCCGAGCAAAGCGCGCCAGTCGACCGGTTCGGTGCCCGCGGCGCGCGGCGGCCACGCAACTTCCGCCGGTGCGATTCCGCCGGTGCGCACGCCTCCTCCTCCGCCCGGTGGCGGCGGCGGCGGCGGTGGAGATCGCGGCCCCGCGGGCGGAGCGCCCCAGGGAGCGCAGGGGGGCCCCCCGCGCCCGGTGGCGCGTCCCAAGACCGCCGGCATGCCGATCAAGACCAAGATCGTACTGGGCATGTCCGGCCTGACGGTCGGCGTTTCGCTGCTGATCTTTCTGATCGCGATGTTCATCGCGACCAGCAGCCTTGAGGACACCATCCAGCAGGCCGGCCAGGGCATGCTGCAGCAGGCCGAGGCGATCCATCGCCCGTACCGTGCAGGCCTGAGCGAAAAGGGACTGATCGCCTACTTCAGTCAGCCCAGCAATCGCGACGCCAAGTTCGGCGCGTACTGGAAGGACATGGCAGGCTGGTACCACAAGAGCATTCCGCCCTGCCGCGAGTTCGCGAACTGGGAGCAGTTCAAGGACGATCGCGTCTGGGTGAAGTGCGCGGGTGAAGCCATCAACAACCGTGAGCGCATGCCTCTGCCCGACCAGCAGGGCATGGAAATCTTCAGCGACGGCTGGCCCGAACTGCGCGACCTGCCCGGTGACGGCAAGTTACGGGAGCCTGCCACCCCGCGACGTGTAAACGACGCGGCCATGGAGCGCAACAAGCACTTCTTCCCCGGTCTGTTCCAGTTCTACAAGCTGGATGCAAGCCGCAACACGTTTGCGCAGTTGAAGGCCAGGATCAACGAGGAATCGGACACCAACCTGATCCACCACGCAAACGGTCTGCGCAAGAAAATCTTCCGCGAGTTCCACGCGGATTTCGTGCGCGACCTGGATGAGATGACCAACAGCGAGACCAGCCAGGTCCGCTTCATCATCTTCAAGCTGCCGCCCAACGAGTTGCCCGGTTTCGACGCCAGTGAACTCAATGTCATCAGCCCTCGCCCCACCGGCACGAAACTGGAGGTCGAGGGCTCGACCGACACCCTGGCGATCGGCGACATCAAGATCGACCGCGGCGCCACGGTGAAGGGCATCCCGGCTTACGGTTTCAGCAAGGACATCGGCACTTCCGAGAGCATCTCGATCTACCTGGACCGCCAGGAAATCCAGAGCCGCAAGAACCGGCTGCTGTGGTCGATCCTCGGCATCAGCGCGCTGGGCATCGGGCTGGCCATTTTCCTGGCTTTCCTGATCGGCGGCAGCATCACCAAACCGCTGCAGACCCTGATGAACGACATCCAGGTCATCAGCGGAGGCAACTTCGACCACCGCCCGGCGGCGCGCTCGCGCGACGAGATCGGCATCGTGGCGAGGCTGCTGGGCGACATGGCGGCGGGCCTCAAGAGCGCCCAGGAAGTCTGGCTCGAGAACCAGGGCCGCAAGCACGACCTGGACATCGCCAAGGAGATCCAGGAAAACCTGCTGCCCAAGCATGTGCCCCGCATCGCGGGTTACGACGTGAGTGCCTACTATTCGCCCAGCAAGGAAGTCGGCGGCGACTACTACGACTTTTTCCTGGTCGACAAGACTCACCTCGGCATGATCTGCGCCGACGTGTCCGGCAAGGGCATTCCGGGCAGCATGGTCATGATGATGGCCAAGGCGCTGGTCAGTTACGAGGCCCAGGACAACCTCAGTCCGCGGGACATCTTCTGCAAGGTAAACCGCACCCTGGCCAAGGACATCAAGCGAGGCATGTTCGTCACTGCCTTCTACATGCTGCTTGATATCCCGACCGCGCGCCTTACGGTCGCCTCGGCGGGCCACAACCCGCTGCTGCTGTACCGCGCGGCCACCAAGCAGTGCGTCGAGGTCAACCCGGGCGGGATCGCGCTCGGCTTCGACAAGGACGGACGCCTCTTCGAGCGCAACATGAAGGAAGAGGTCATCCAGCTTCAGCGCGGCGACCGTGCGGTGATCTACACCGACGGCGTCACCGAAGCCATGAGCCCGACCAACGAGGAATTCGGCGAAGAGCGCATGCAGGCCATCACCATACAGGCCGCCGGCAAGTCCTCGGCCGAGTACCTGACCACGCTGGTCAACGCCATCCAGGGCCACGCCCAGACGGACGACCAGCACGACGACATCACGATTGTCACTTTGAAAGTGGGATAGCACCTGGGGATTTGCCGGTGTCGAATTCAAACGTTACAGACAGGCTCGAGGTCGATGCGGAGACCCGCAACCTCGCGGTGGTGCGGGAGTTCCTGCATGCCGCGATCAAGCGTTCACTGCTGCCGACCGCTGACGCCAACAAGGTTGTGCTGGCGGTCGATGAGGCCGTGGCCAACACCATCCAGCACGGTTACGAAGGGCGTGACAAGGGCAAGGTCGAGGTGCTGATCGACGCCGACGACAGCAGTTTCAAGGTGCGCATTCGCGACAACGGCATCTCGTACGATACGGCCGCTAACTCGGCTGACAAAGCCGAGTTGGACCTGCAGTCGCACATCGCCAGCGGCAACAAGCGCGGCCTGGGCCTGTTCATCATGCGCAAGGTGATGGACGAAGTGCGTTACACTTCACGCGAGGGAGAAATCAACGAGCTTACCCTGGTGAAGTACATCAAGGTCCCCGGCTAAGGTTCCTGACACCCATTGATTCCCCAACAGAAGGTTGTAAAGGCAGAGCCACATGAAGGAATTCGAGATCAACCTGGAGCAGCTGTCACCCGATGTGACACTCATTCACATCGCGGGTTGGCTCGACGCGCACACGTTCGAGTACATGGAACAGACCATCAACAACCTCTTCGACGAGGGCAAGGTGAGACTGGCCGTTGAGCTCAGCGACGTCGAGTACATCAGCAGCGCCGGCGCCGGCGTCTTCATCGGCACCCTTTCCGCCAGCCACGAGCGCGGCGGCGACATCGTGCTGATGAACCCCACGGAGCCCGTGCAGGAAGTGTTCGACATGCTCGGCCTCAGCCAGGTTTTCAAATTCGCCAGCAGCCCCCAGGAAGCGCTGAAACAACTGAAGAAGTAACCGCGCTTGTGCCGCGGGCTGTAAAGGCTTAGAAACCCGCCGACGTTGATCGTCGGCGGTTGCTTTGGAACTCAGATGGCGCGTATCCAACCGAAAATCCTGAAGGGCTTCCGCGACTACCTGCCCGAGGTGATGGTCCCGCGCACCCGCCTGCTGCGCCGCATCGCCGAGGTGTTCGAGCGCCACGGCTTCGAGCCCCTGGACACTCCAAGCATCGAGTACGCCGAGATCCTGCTCGGCAAGGCGGGCCCCGAGGCCGAGAAGCTGTTTTATCGCTTTCTTGACCAGGGCGGCCGCGACGTCGCCCTGCGCTACGAGCTGACCATTTCGCTGGCGCGCGTGATCGGCCAGTACAAGTCGGACCTGCCGCGCCCCTTCAAGCGCTACCAGATGGGCCCGGTGTGGCGCGCCGAAAGCCCCGCCAAGGGCCGCTTCCGCGAGTTCTGGCAGTGCGACGTGGACATCGTCGGCACCGACAGCCTGCTCGCCGACGCCGAGTGCATCGCCATCGACCATGCCGTGATGCGCGCCTTGGGCGTGCCCAACTACGTGATCCGCTTCAACAACCGCAAGGTCTTCCGCGGCCTGCAGGCGCGCATCGGCGTGGCCGACGGCGCGGTGATGGACGGCGTGATGCGCGTGATCGACAAGTTCGACAAGGTCGGCGAAGCGGGCGTTCGCAAGGAGCTGCAGGGCTTGCTGGGCCAGGGCGGGTTCACCGAGCCCGGTTTCAACGCCGTGCTCGAGTTCCTGAAAGTCACCGAGGGCGCAAGCAGCAACAGTGAGCGCATCCAGCGCGTGGCCGACTTCCTGGGCGACGCCGAGATGGGCGTGCGCGGTTGCGCCGAGCTGCGCGAAGTGCTGGAGGCCGCGCTGGCCATGGGCGTCAGTGAAGACGCCCTGCTGGTTGACCCCACCATCGTGCGCGGCCTTGAGTACTACACCGGCACGGTGTTCGAGACCTTCCTGAAAGACGCGCCCCAGTTCGGAAGCGTCATGAGCGGCGGCCGTTATGACGGTCTGATCGGTCTGTTCAGCGGCGAAGAAGTGCCGGCCGTGGGCATCAGCGTGGGCATTGACCGGCTGATCGCGGCGCTGGAGGAGTTGCAGCTGCTGCCCAAGGCGAAGGCCTCCGCGGCCGTGTTGGTGACGATCTTCAGCCCGGAGACGAAGGGCTATTCCATGCGCGCCGCCCGCGAGCTGCGCCGTGCGGGCATCAACGCCGAGCTGTACCTCGACCCGCAGGCCAAGCTGGCCAAGCAGCTGAAGTACGCCTCGCGCAAGGGCATCCCGCTGGTGGTGATCGCCGGGCCCGAAGAAGAGAAGGCCGGCGTCGCCAGCCTGCGCAGCATGGAAAGCGGCGAGCAGATGCAGGTGAGCATCGAAGCCCTGCCCCAGTCCGTGCAGGACAACTACGTGGACCCGGAGCCGAGCGCCGCCACCGGCCGAAGCTGGGACTGGGAATACGCCGACGACATGGTCGACCGCGTGCCGCCCGTGGGCGGCGTCTACCTGCTGCGCAACAGCAAACATGAGGTGCTGAAGTGCGGCTGGGCGCCCTACGGCAAGCTGGCGGAAACCATCCGCAACGCCGCAACGGCCGAGCAGCGGCCGGAAGTACGCACTTTCGACTGGTACGAGATCCGCGACGACAAGCTGTCCCAGGCGCTGGCAGAGTTCATGAACCAGAAGCTCTCGCCGAAGTTCGGCTAGCTGCTGACTGCCCCGTAAGAGCCACCACACGTAAGACATCCAGGACGAGCAATGGCTAGTCCGGTCAGCTATCCTCGGGCGGCCAGGTGGCGAATTACTCCACCGGTTTCACGGGCCAAACGGCAAAAGATTTCGTGAGGGGCACATTTCCTTGAAGCGCTGGGATATATTAGACGAGTGAGAACAAAGTGATGCATAGAGCAGAACTAGACGCCATTTTCAAATCAAACCGCATAGCAGAGTGGGCGTACAACTTGGATGGAGAGCCTAGCGAAGGGTACGGATTGCGTCACATCGGTTCGTCATGGATTGTCAGCTTCACGGAACGGGGCGAGCGGCAGTTGGAACAGGAGTTTGCTCGGGAAGCCGATGCGTGTGGGTTCTTGCTTGAAAAGGTGATGCGAGATCGCGGCATGAAGATTCCGGCTAAACCGCGAGGTCGATTGCCTTAGCCGTCTTCTGGCGCGATGCGCCAGTGTCCGCTTGTCCGCCTTCTCCCTTTCGACAGAGTTCCATGAGCCGTCCGTTGTGGGCGGCTCTTCTCTTGAAAGGAACTCTTCCCATGCTTGCAACCCAGACTTGTGCCCCTCCCCGAAATGTTTGTCAGCGAAACCGGGAGAAAGGGTGCGGTAATGGGGAGCGGTCGTTCAGCGTAAAATGATCAATGAGAGCCTTGGGTTTGGCCCGACGATGGCTTCTAGATTGGTTCTCGATCTCTCTCAGCCCTTCCACGTGGCAATGACCGCGGCCGCGTCCGCCTCGTCCTCCGGGCGGGTCAACTCCGCAAAACTGTCCCAGTCGATGAACTGCAGCTCCTCGATGCCGGCGCTTAGGCCGGTCATGGCCTGCATTCTGAACTCGCTGATGCGGCGCACCTCGAAGGCGAGGCAGCGGTAGTCGGGCTCGTCCTGATCGGGCAGCGGCTCATGGCGCTTGTGACCCTTGGGCGGCTTGCTGGCGCTGACCACTACCGGGTGCTTCTTCAACAACTTCAGCGCCTTCTTTACGTCTTTCGCATCCCTCAGCGGCGCCACCTGGCGCAGCAGCACCACGGCGCCCTCTTCACCGGCGCGGGCGCGGTCAGCCAGCATGGCGATGAAGTCGAACGGGGCCAGCTCGCGCAGCTCGTGCTCGGCCACCAGCTCCAGCACCTTCTCGTCCCCTTGGGGCGTAAGGATGCAGACCTGCTCGGGCGCCGTCAGCTGCTTCGCGATCGCGATCTGGTGGGCCAGCAGGTTCACGCCCCCCACCGCCAGCTCGCCCGCGGGCTGCAGCTTGCCCCCCACCATGCGTACCTGGCGGGTTACTTCGATTCCGACCCAGATGTTCATTGTGGCAACATAAGCGGCGTACGCCTCAGGGCCAATGCCTTTTCGTGGCCCGAAGGGCCTGCCTGAGGTAGCTGGGGGGCCTTGCAGACATGAATTGCTCTGTCGCCCGCTCACGCGGGCTTTGGATGTACGTTGTCGTAAACCCAGGGCTGCCTCGCGCCTCAGGCGCTCGTTGCCCTGGGCTATGCTCTGACGGCCGCTACGCGGCCTCAAGGGCAGTGCAGTCCGGTTAGCGGGCGCTGCGGGCCGTTCTGCTCACCGGTGCTTACGCCGTTGGCGTTCCGTGGCTACCATTACGCCCCATGAAGACTGCGCTTGGCAGCGTTGCGTTCATTTCGCTTGGCTGCCCCAAAAACCTGATCGACAGCGAAACCATGCTTGGCGGCATCGCGGCCGAGGGGTTTGTGGTCACGCCCGACTACGCCGGCGCCGATGTCGTAGTCGTCAACACCTGCGGCTTCCTGGGCGCATCCCGCCAGGAATCGCTCGATCACATCAACCAGGTGCTGGCGCTGAAAGACAAGGGCGAGGTCAAACGCGTGGTGGTGGCGGGCTGCATGGTGGGCAACTACCGCGACCTGCTGGAACGCGAGGCCCCGGGCGTGGACGCGCTGGTCAGCGTCAACGACCGCACACGCCTGACCGACGTGCTGCGCGAACTCAGCAACAGCGGCGAGCTCGCCCGCAGCATCGCCATCAGCGATCCCGACGCGCGCGGCAGCGTGTACGACGACACCGCGCGCCTGCGCATCACCCCGCGCCACTACGCCTACCTGCGCATCTCCGAGGGCTGCGACCACACCTGCAGCTTCTGCACCATCCCCGGCATCCGCGGCCGTTTCCGCAGCAAGTCACGCGAGCAGATTCTGGCCGAAGCACGCGAACTGGCGGCCGACGGCGCGCGCGAGCTGATCATCGTGGCCCAGGACAGCACCTACTACGGGCTGGATACGGACAAGCGCAAGTCGCTGCACGAAGTGCTGGCGGAGCTGGCGAAGGTGGAGGGCGTTGACTGGATCCGCCTGATGTACGCCTACCCGACACAGGTAACGGACGAGCTGATCGACCTGCTGGCCCGCGAGCCCAAGCTGCTGGGCTACATCGACATGCCCCTGCAGCACATCAACACCGAGGTGCTGCGCCGCATGAAACGAGGCAGCACGCGAGACACCACCCTGCGGCTGCTGGAAAAGATGCGTTCGCGCATCCCCAACCTGGCCCTGCGCAGCACGTTCATCGTAGGCTTCCCCGGCGAGACGGACGCGCAGTTCAATGAGCTGCTGGATTTCATTCGCGAGGGGCACATCGACCGCGCAGGGGCGTTCCCCTACTCGGATGAAGACCGGGCCGAGTCGTACCAGCTTGAGGGCAAGCTGCCGGAAGACGTGATCGCCGAGCGCCACCGGCGCTTCATGGAACTGAACCGCGAAGTGCTGTTCGCGGCCAACGACAAGCTCGTGGGCACGACCATCCCCGTGATCGTCGAAGGCCGCAGCCAGGACCCCAAATACCCCAGCCTGGCCCGCAGCCGGGCCGACGCGCCGGAGATCGACTGCACGGTGTTGCTGAAAGGCAGTCACGAGCCGGGCACCTTGCTGAACGCCCGCGTGGTTCGCTCACTTGGCTACGACCTGCTCTGTGAAGCGGGTCGCGCGGCAAAATAAACCTAGTGCACGCTAACTTTGTCAACCCGCTGCGCTGCAGATCGCCTGCAGTCGGCCGAGGAAGGCCTTACCCTGGCGCTGTGCAGCTACCCGACTGAATGCGCGCCGCGCCTTTCCGTTGCCTGTGAACGGCTAGAAATGTGGAAACCTGGCCGACGTCAGGGGCTGTATCGCCGGTAGGACGATTTCGCGCGGATTTCTGGATGCGCTACTTGGCACTCGGTCGTTAAAGGAACCGGCGAAAGGAAGTTATCGGCCGTCGCTCGCGGAAGCCTACATAAAGCGGCTTTTCGGCTTTGACACCAGCGCTGGATAGGCTATACTAACTTCTGCGGTTGATGTGAGCGTTGCTCCGCCGGTACGTGACCCCTCACGAAACCAGGCGTACACCCCTTCCGCCAGAGACAGCTTTATCCGTTGCAGGTGATCGCCCACCCGCAACGGTGCCATGCGGCCGAGACGTGATAGAGAGGGTAGCTTTACGCTCTCCTTTCCGGCCCTTTCTGCGCGTCTCGGCCCTCTTTATTTAACCTATCGCTGTGGCCCCGGCGGGAATACCGTGCGGGGCCCTGTTGTTGGTGCCCAGCGCATGAAAATCGGGATCGTCTGTTACCCCACCCACGGTGGCTCCGGCGTAGTCGCCACGGAGCTGGGTGCCGCGCTGGCCGAGAACGGCCACAGCGTGCACATCATCAGCTACGCGATCCCGTTCCGCTTCGAGAGCTTCCGCAAGAACCTGACCTATCACGAGGTCGAAGTCAGCGCCTACCCGCTGTTCCGCTATCCGCCTTACGACCTGGCCCTGGCCGGCACCATCATGGAAGTCGCCCAGCAGTACGGGCTCGACATCCTGCACGCGCACTACGCCATTCCGCACGCGATCAGCGGCCACCTGGCGCGCGAGATGCTGAACGGCGACAGCGCCCACCTGCGGCTGATCACTACGCTGCACGGCACGGACATCACGATCATCGGCCAGCAGCGCATCTTCCAGCGCATCACGCGCTTCGGAATACGCCAGAGCGACGGCGTCACCAGCGTCAGCCAGGAGCTGAAGGATCGCGTGCTCAACACCATCGACTGCGGCGCCCAGGACATCGAGGTGATTCCCAACTTCATCGACACCGGGCGTTTCAAGCCCGGCTGCTGCCCCGACAAGCGGGCGCAGCTGGCGGCACCCGACGAAAAGATCGTGGTGCACGTCAGCAACTTCCGCGAGGTGAAACGGCCGCTGGATGTGGTCAGCGCGTTTGCCATCGCGGCGCGTGAGCAGAAGGCGCGGCTGGTAATGATCGGCGACGGGCCGGAACTGGGCGCCTGCAAGGAACTGGCCCGCGAGCTTGGCATCTTCGAGCGCTGCACCTTCCCCGGCACCTACGACGCGATCTGGGAGTTGCTGCCCCAGGCCGATGTGTTCTTCCTGCCCAGCGACTATGAGAGCTTCGGCCTGAGCGCGCTGGAGGCCATGGCCTGCGGCGTGCCGGTGGTGGCCAGCAACACCGGCGGCCTGCCGGAGGTGGTGGAAGATGGGATCAGCGGCTTCCTGCACACGCCCGGCAACGTGGAAGCCATGGCGGCATCAATCCGCAAGCTGCTCAGCGACGACAAGCTGGCCCAGCGCATGGGCGAAGCCGCCCGCGAACGGGCATCCAGCAAGTTCCGCCGCGAAGCCCTGCTGCCCGTGTGGGAAGCGTATTACGAGAAAGTTTTGAGCCAACCCGCGAAGTCGTAGCCCGCTGCGTCAGCGGCGGGCATCAGGTGGTGCGACAAACGACATCGCGCTTCGTACATCAACAAGTCAGTCGTTGGCGTTGACGGGTGGTTGCACTGAGTCGCGCGTCCATATAGGCAATGCCCGGCGCTGACGCACCGGGCTACAGCCAGCGTTTCAGCCAGGCGAACACTTCGCCATACCAGTGCAGGCTGTTCTGCGGCTTCAGGATCCAGTGGTTCTCGTCGGGGTAGACCACCAGGCGCGCTTCCAGCTTCTGCGCGTGGTACGCGTTGTAGGTCTGCAAGCCCTGCGTGTAGGGCACGCGGTAGTCCTGTTCGCCGTGGATCACCAGCATGGGCGTCTTGAACCCCTTGCTGTGGCGCATGGGGTTGTAGCGATCGAGCCCCTCCTGGTCGCCCCAGGGCTCGCCGCCGAGCGCCTTTTCGCGGCCGGGGGTCACGTCGCGGGCGTACTGGGCCTGCAGGTCGCTGACGCCCGCGTGGTTCACCAGGCACTTGTAGCGCGTCGTCTGGGTGGCGATCCAGCTGGCCATGTAGCCGCCGTAGCTGCCGCCCGCGCAGGCCATGCGGTCCGGGTCAGCCAGGCCGCGCTCGACCAGGTAATCCGTCGCCTTGTCGATATCCTCGAACGGCCGTTTCCCCCACTCGCCCATGATGCAGCGGGCGAACTCGTTGCCCCAGCCGGTGCTGCCGTGGAAGTTCACCATCGCCACCAGCCAGCCCTGTGCGGCGAAGGCCTGCGCGCACCAACGCCAGTGCCACTGGTCGCCGAAGGTACCGTGGGGGCCGCCATGGATCAGGTGCACCAGCGGCAGGCGCTTGCGATCTTTACCCGGCGGGTAGAGCAGCCACATCTGCACGCGTTCGCCGCCTGCGCCCTCGAAGTAATGCTCCTCGGGCTGGGCCAGTTGCAACTCGCCCAGCAGCGGCCTGGTGAACTGGCTCAGCTGCTGCTCGCGGCCATCGAGCGACACGCTGACAACTTCCGGCGGGCTGAGGTGCCCCTGCTTGGTGGTGTAAATCGTGTCGCCGCGAACTTGCAGGCCTGCGTACCAGCCGCCGCGGATCAGCTGCCGCGGCTCGACTTCGCCGGGTGACTCCACGGCGCGCTTGAAGTCCAGTGTGTAGATGGCGTTGGCTCCGCGGTCCTCGGCCAGGAATGCCACGCGGTCACTGCCCGCGAACTCCCAGCTTTCGGCCGAGTGGTCCCAGGGCTCGGTCAGCACTACGTGTTTGCCGGTGGCAAGCTCGTGGGCCACCAGGCGCACTTTATCGGCGTAAAATTCCGGTTCGTGCTGCATGCCGTGCAGCAGCCAGCGGCCGTCAGGTGAGTAACGCGGCCGTGTGGCGTGGCTCAGTGTCCACTCGCTGATCAGCTTCGGCTCGCTGCCGTCCAGCTTGAGACGGTAAACGCCGCTGATCAGTTCGTGGTACGGCGGCTCGCTGCGCACGGCCGTGAAGGCCAGCTCGGAGCCGTCGGGCGCGATGTCCCAGCTGCCGGTTGCGTCCATCAGCGGAAACAGTCGTTGCAGCTTCGGCGTGAGGTCTTTCAACTCACGGGTCTGCAGGTCGAGCACGAAGACGTGCTGGAAGGGCTCCTCGCACACCCAGCGGTCCCAGTAACGGTAGAAGCGGTTTTCGCTGACCTTGGCTTTGACCTTTGATTCCTTGCGGCGCCTGGCTTCCGCAGCGGTGGCTTCGAGCGTCCAGTGGCTTTCGTACAGCGGCGACAGGAAGGCAATGCGGCGGCCGTCGGGGAACCAGTGCGGGTCGGAGATGCCCAGGGGCAGGTCGGTCAGCCGGACCGGCTCGCCGCCGTCGAGGGGCATCAGCCAAAGCTGATTCTTCTCGGCGCCGTTGGCGTCCTTGTCGGCGGGTGCCTTGCGCACGAATGCCAGTTGTGTGCCGTCCGGGCTGATTGCGGGCTGGCTGGCGGAGATGTCGCCGGTCAGTGCACGCAGGCGTTCGCCCTCGCCAACCCAAAGGCGCGTGCTGCCCTCGTTCTTCGCGATGTCGTAGCTGGTGACGGGCACGACGTAACGCTTGCCCTGTGGGTCCGGCTGCGGGCTGCCCACGCGAGGCAGGCGCCACAGCAGCTCCGGTGTTAGTCGATCTGCGGTCACGGCGAACTCCTTGCCTTGAAGCTAACCGGTCCCGCGTGGCTGTCTATCCCCGGAAAAGAAGAACGCCCGGCCGAGGCCGGGCGTTCGATCAGGGTGTGCGTCTGCTATTTGCTGACCTGCGCGCCGGGCAGAGCGCCGATGCTCAGTGCGTCGGCGTCGCCGAGGTAGACTTCGACGCGACGGTTGCGTTGCTTGTCCTTGCTGGCGTTGCCGCTGTTGACCGGCCAGAATTCACCGAAGCCGGCGACGAACACGCGATCCTGCGGCACGCCCTGGCTGACCAGGAAGTCCTTCACCGCCATGGCGCGCATGGTGCTCAGGTGCACGTTGTCCTTGATGCCCTTGGCGGCCAGTTTCTTGACCGGGTCGGTGTCGGTGTGGCCGTCGACGCGCACGAACAGGTTGGGGTCGGACTTCACCTTCTTGCTGATGATGCCGGCCAGTTCGGTCAGCTTCTTCTTGGTGTTGTCGGTCAGGTCCCACGAGCCGCTCTTGAACAGCACGCCGCTGTCGTCCATGCGCACGCCCACGGCGCCGCCGGACTGGACGAATTCCCAGTTGTCATTACCGCCCAGGCCCGCGCCCCAGATGTCCTGGATGCGCTTGACGATCTCGTTCTCGTCGTACTGCGGCTTGGCCTCGGCCAGCGCCTTCAGCTCTTTGATGCGCGCCTCCTGCGAAGCGGTATGGCTGCGAAGTTTGCTGATCTCGCCGTCCTGCCGCTCGATCTCAGCGCTCAGGGTGGCGTTGGCCTTCTGCTCAGTCTCCAGGTGCTTCTGCACTCGGTTGAACTCGTCCAACGAAACGCAACCGCTGCCAAGCAGCGCCGTCACGGACAGGGCGACAAAGGACATTCCGATCTTTTTCATGGCTACTCCAGGCGAGTTAGGAAGCGGTCAGGTGTTGGCGCGCGCACAGGCAGCACCGTGCTGCTTGATCGGCAGCCGGCGACGGGGGCATTCAGCAAAAAACGGGAAAATCACTCGCCTGCGTGTTTCACACGCTCGCGTTCCTTCTTCTTGTTCTCGCGTTCCGCGGCTTCCTGGATGCGGATTTCAGCGCGGATCGCGCGGGACAGCTCATCCAGCTTTTCATCCAGCCGTGCATCCTCGCTGTCCTTGGCGAGCGCGTCAGCCAGTTTCGCGTCGTCCTCGGAAAACGCGCGGGGGTAGTCTTTCTGCAGCGCCAGCAGGTCGTCGGCAGCCTTGCGCCGCTCGGACTTTTCGTCGCTGCGCCTGACGCGCTTGAACTTGGCGCTCTTTACCCGGGCCTCCACCATGCCCTGGCAGGCCAGCTTCAGGTCGTCCTTGGCCTGTGTCGTCAGCCGGTTCAATGCGCTGTCGCGGGCGGCGATCACGTCGTCGAAGCGCTGCTCGGTGATGATCGCGCTGCGATCACGCGCCACGAACATCAGCTCCACGGCGGCGTTCTGGGCGGGGTAGCCGCCCAGTTTCAGGTGCTCGATCAGCAGGTCCCAGAATCGCCCGGTGCGGCCTTCGCCCTCGGCATCCTGCTCCAACGCGATGAAGTCGCGGGCCACCCGCAGCTTGTCGGCTTCTTCCACGTCGCCCGCCGGCGTCAGTACGGGCCTGCCCACGACACTGTAGCCGCCTTCCGCGAGTTTCTTGAGCGCGAACAGGCCGCGCACCGCCTGGTCCTTCTTCAGCAGTTCGGGATCGTTGTAGAACACCACGACGTCCGTGAGCTTCTGCTCTCCGTGCAGCACGCTTTCGATGTTGAGCTCCACGCGGGTCGAAGCCCGCATCCTGGTGCGGGTCGCGCTGGCCACGCCCTGTACGATCAGGTCACTGTTGGCCAGGATCACGCGGCCGAAGTTCGACTCGTAGGCCGCGCAAAGCGGCGCTGCGAACAGCAGCAGGATCAGCAGCAGGCGGATCATTCGTCCTCGGGTGTCGGGGTCTCCGGAGCGGGGGTGATTTTCGTGACGGGGCCGGCAAGGACCTCGACCATCTGGCCGGGCACCAGGTACTTGCGCGCCACGCGCTGCACGTCATCCGCGGTCACGGCTTCCACGGCCTTCACGTACTTGACCAGGTGATCGAAGCCGAGCTTGTAGCGTTCCATGTTGATCAGCATGCCCGCGAGCTGACCGGTGGTCTCGACGTCGAACACGAAGCTGCCCTTCAGGTAGTCCTTGGCCGAGCTGAGCTCTTCTTCACTGACCGGCTGGTTGCGGACTTCTTCCAGCAGTTGGTACATGGTCTTGAGCGCCAGTTCGACGTTTTCGGGGCGCGTGCCGATGTAGCCCAGGAATGCGCCGGGGTACAGGCCGGAGCCGCCGGTGATGTTCGCGTAGGTGCTGTAGGCCAGGCCCATCTCGTCGCGCAGCTTTTTGCTGAAGCGGTCGGTGAAGCCGGGCGAAGTGCCCAGGATGTTGTCCATCACCAGCAGCGCGTAGTAATCAGGGTTATCGCGCGTAATGCCCAGCGTCTGCAGACGTACGACCACCTGGTCCTTCTTCGGGTGGTCGATCAGGATGCGTTTGCGCGTGGGGTCAACGCGGGCCGGGTCGAAGTTCTGGAAGCTGAACAGCTGCTCGCCCTCCAGCTTCGCCGGGCGCTTGAACTCGAAGGTCGGGAAGGTCAGCGGAGCATCCGGCTTCTTCCAGCCGCCGAGCTTGAGCTCGATCTGCTTCAGCATCTCCGCGCTCTCGAAGTCCCCCACCGCCGACAGGATGCAGTTGTCAGGCCGGAAGTAGCGCTGATGCCACTTCACGACGTCGGCTTGCTGGAACGACTTGACATTGGCCGGGCTGCCGTCGGCCGGGCGGCCCAGCGGGTTGTCGGGGCCGTACAGCGACGCAGAGGCCGCGTTGCGGGCGAACCAGCTGGTTTCGTTCTTGTTGCTCTCGAGCGTCGCGAGTACCTGCTCGCGGGCCAGCTCGATTTCTTCCTTGGGGAAGGTCGGGTAGGCCAGGCACTGGGTCAGCATCTCCAGGCCCGTATCCCGGTGTTCCGTCAGGACACGCACGGAAACGCCGTCGCTCTCCACCGTCAGGTTGCCGCCGATCATCTCCATCGCCTCCGCGATCTGCTGCTTGCTGTAGTCGCGGGTGCCGGTGTCGAGCAGCCAGCCCGTGAACTGCGACAAGCCGTTTTCGGCGGCCGACTCGCCGCTGCGCCCGGCCCGCACACTGGCGCTGACGGAAATCACCGGCAGGCCGCGGCGCTCAAGCAGCAGTATGGTCAGGCCGTTGGGCAGCACATGGCGCTTGACCGGCAGGGCGCCTGGCGCGGCATCGGGGCCCGATGATCCGCTGCTGCCGGGTGACAGCTCGGGCACCAGCCAGCCGGTGACAGCGTTCTCCGGCTGCAGGTAGGTTTTGGCCACGCGCCGGACATCTTCGGCGGTGACGGCGCGGATCCGCTCGGGGTACTGCAGGGTCACGCGCCAGTCGCCGTGCACGGTCTGCGATTCGCCAAGCGCGCTGGCAAGGCTGCTGGCGCTTTCCTGGGCGAACACCTGGCGGCTGATGAAGCGGTTCTTGGTGCGCTGCAGTTCGGTCTCGGTGACGCCATCCTCGATCAGTTTGCGGATCTCATGCTCGATGGCGGCCGTCAACTCATCGCGTTCGCGGCCGTCGGCGAGCTGCGCCCAGACGTACAGGCTGCCGGCCAGCATCTGGTCCATGTGCCCCGCGCTGATGGCGGTGGCGATGCGCTGCTCCTCGACCAGCGCGCGGTACAAGCGGCTGGTGACGCCGCTGCCGAGGATCATGCCAAGCACGTCCAGAGCGGCGGCGTCGGCATGGCCGGCGCGGACCGTGAGAAACTGGCGACCGAGCTCGATGACCTCGGCGTCGCCCTTGACTTCGAGCTGCTGGGGACCCTTGAAGCTGATCTCGCGGTACGCGGGGCGCTTGACCTCGGGGCCGCGCTCCAGGCCTCCAAAGAGTTCGGTCACCGTGGGCAGGGCTTCATCCATGGTGATGTCCCCCACCAGCACCAGCGTGGCATGGTTGGGGTGATAGTGGCGGTCATAGAACAGGCGCATGTCGCGGCGGGTGATGTCCTGCACGTCCTGGGGCCATCCCAGCACCGGGTGCGAGTTGGGGTGGGTGGCGCCGAAGAGGCGAAGTTGCATCTGCTCCCAGAGCTGGCTGCTGGGGTCGTCGGCGCTGATGTCCGACTCGGACTGCACCACCTTCTTCTCGGAGTCGAACTCGGTTTCCTCCAAAGTCAGGTGCCGCATGCGGTCGGCCTCGATCTTCAGCGCCTCCTTGAAGCGGCTCTTGGGAAGCTCAAAGTAGTAGGCCGTGTAGTCATTGCTGGTGAAGGCGTTGTTGCTGCCGCCGTTGCGCACGGTGACGGCGTCTACCTCGCCTACTTTGTAGTTCTTGCTGCCCTTGAACATCATGTGTTCAAGGAAGTGCGCCATGCCGGTGTTGCCCGGCGTCTCGTCGATCGCGCCGACCTGGTACCAGACATAGCTGCTTACCAGGGGCACGCCCGGCCGGTTCACCACCAGCAGGCGCAGACCGTTGTCGAGCACGTGCTCGGAGACATCGAGGCCCGGTTTGGCCGGGGCGGGAGCTTCCTGGCTGACGGCAAGGGTGGAAAGCAACCCGACCAGCATCAGGGTAAACAGTGACTTGCGAACGAGGTTGGCACGCACTTGCACGTCTCCATTACCGGTATGGGCGCCCGTCCCGGGGCGCCCACTGGATTATCTACGGTTATGCGCCGCGGGAACAGCAGGCGAACTACCTTCCCAGGAAGAAACGATCCGAGGGCAGTTCGCGGTCGAGTTCAAAATCGACTACCGCTCGCTCGCTGCTGGGGGTCACCGCCACCCAACGCACCTGGGGCAGGAAGCCCGGAGCGGACACCCGGAACAGTTCGGGCTTTCCGGTTGCCTCAATGGTTACGTCGCTGGTCGGCGTGTTGCCGACGGCCACCCACACGCCTTCGTCGTTGTACCACTCCACCAGCGCGCCGGCCGGGTTGCTGCGGATGGTGGCGCCGGCCTTGGGCGCGGTGTAGTCGTAGTAGTGCTGGGCGGCGCGCTCGGCCGCGATTTCGCGTTCATAGCGCGGGTTGAAGCCGACCTCGCCGACCTGGGTGCCGCGGCCCTGGGCCGCGCAACCGGCCAGGATTGCCGCCACGCAAACGGGAAGCAACAGACGCACGAATGCCATGTCAGGAATCCGCAATTGCCTTCGGGGGTAGGCCCAGCATAGCGCCCGGGGCGGGCGTGTAAACGATGCGCTTGGGCCCGCCATGACGGAACGGTTACTTGCCGCCTTCGCGCCGGCGTTCTTCTTCCGCGCGGGCGGCATCGAGCGCACCCTTGTCGATCTTGCGGGTCTGCATCTTGAGCCGGCTCTTGGCCAGTTTGACGATGCTTTCCGCCACCTGGTCCGGGCTGAGCTCGCTGGTGTCAAGCTCCACGGCATCCAGCGCCTTCTTCAGGCCGCCCAGTTCGCGGCCCATGTCGAGGTAGTCGCGCTTGGAGACGTCCTCGAGCACTTCTTCGTAGGTGGTGTCGGAGCCTCGCTGCTTCAGCTCGGCGAAGCGGCGGCGCGCGCGCACTTCCGGCGTGGCGAACATGTAGACCTTCAGGCTGGCGTTCGGGAACACCAGCGTGCCCTGGTCGCGGCCTTCCGTTACGAGATTGCCGGTTTCGCCGATCTTGCGCTGCATCTCGACCAGGTAGTTGCGCACCTGCATCACGTCGGCGACGTAGTGGATGTTGCGGGTGACTTCAATGGTGCGGATCTTGTCGGTGACTTCCTCATCACCCAGGAACACGCGCATGGGGCCGTCCAGCGTCAGCTCGACGCGCAGCACCAGGCTTTCCAGCGCCCCGGCGATCTCCTTCGGCTGATCCAGGTGGATGCCCTTGCGCATGCAGTGCAGGGTCACGGCGCGGTACATCGCGCCGGTATCCAGGTAGCGCAGGCCGAGCCGCATGGCGCACAGCCGCGCGATCGTGCTCTTGCCAGCGCCCGAAGGGCCGTCGATTGTGATGATGTTGCCAGACATGATGCCCCCTTACCTGCCTTGCAGTACCTGGTTCAGCCTGACGCGCACCTTGAGGTCGCGGCCTGAGACGCGCGTGACCATGGTGCGCCGTACCTGCGTGATGCCGCCGATGGTTTTGTCTTCCCGCTGCTTCAGCGCAACGGTTTTCACGCCCAACACCTCCACACCGGTGTCCTCGGGCAGGGTGATCGATGCGTCCTCCAGGGTCAAGGTCCCGTCGGGGGCGCGATTCAGACTTGAGCCCCGAATGGTGTAGGAGCCGCGGGAGACGACAATCGGACCCCGGGCCCGCACCTGCACGATCTGGCCCAGCCCGTCAAACGTGAACAGCGCCGACTGCATCGCCAGCGAAAGCGGCGGCACGCGCGGACGCTTTGACTCAAACACCCCCGTGATCCCCCCCGAGCCCGCCACGTCGATCAGCGCCGAAAGCTGCGCGCCGGCCCGGCGTGCGGAACGCAGACCGATTTCCTTGTCCGGCTGCGGACCCTGGAAGCCGAGCATCTCCACCAGCAGCGCCTTGCGCATGTGCTGCTCGGCGTCGCGCGCTTCCTCGAGGGCCAGCCAGGGCTGTTGTTCGCCGGGTGCAGCCGGTTTGGGACGCCCGGCCGTCACGCCTTCCAGCAGCTCGACCGCCTGTCCCAGGTGATACACCCGGCCGGCAGACGGCTGGCCCGCCCTCAGCGCAAGGTTCAGGTTGCGGCGCGCCTCGCGCAGGGACTCGTTATCGGCGTCGGGCGACTCCAGCGGGCGGAACGTGAGCTCCAGGCGCTCGGCGGCTTCCAGCGTCCAGGTTCCGTCGTATGAGAACACGCCGGTGCGCACGTACTCGCCGAAGAACACGCCGGCATCTTCCACCTGCAGCCTCGCGTCACGCAGCAACACAACCGAGAACGGCGAGTCGTCGGCCTGCTGGTTGTCCGAGCCGCTGAGTTCAATGGCTTCTGACGCTCGCGCGGTGATGCGGTCCAGGCGCGAATCCACGAAGGCGTCGCCTTCCAGCCGCAACACGTTCACGGCCGTTGACTTGCGGTCGATCCGCACGCTGGTCACGAACACGCGACGGCCGGAAACCCCATAGAGCTGCTGCACCTCAGGATCCAGCAACTCGGCCAGGTCATTCACGGCCGTGCGCCCGGCCCGCGGGCGTTCGAATCCGCCGAAAACGAGGCGGAAAACGGGCGCATCGACCTCGAGCACGCGCTGCAGCGCGGCTGTCTCGGTGCGGAAGACACTGCCGAAGTTTAGCCAGGCGGAATCCGGCTTCAGGGGAGATACGCCGTTGTCCGGGCGTTTGGGCAGACGGTCCAGCTCGTTGCGGAAGTACGTCACGCTGTTTTCATCGCGGATAACCACGCGACCCGGGCCCGCCAGGGTGCTGGTCAGGCTTTCGCCGCGCTCGCTGATGTCGATGCGTCGGCAGATCAGCAGGTCGTAGCCCAGGGTGGCCAGCGCTTCGCCCCCGGCGCCGCCTTCGACGCGGGCGGCGCGCAAGCCACCGCCCTGCAGTTGCAGCGCCACTTCGCTACCGGTCAGCGTCAGCAGGTTGGCGTCATCGCGCGGCAGCGGAGTGTGGTCAAGCTCGACCTCGCCCTGCGCCAGCAGGGTTACGTCAGCCGCGGCGCCGGTGGCAGTGAGCAGGTCGAGATCGAGCAGCGTGCGTGCGCGGATTGTCATGCGCCCGGGACTGCCGGACGGCGGGTCGCCCAGGCCGCGCAGGCCTACGGCGTGGCGGATCATCCAGGCCAGAGGGTAGTTGGCGTTCACCACGCCCAGCACTTCGGGGCCGTGCACGACCACCCGCGTGCGACCGGAGATCACAGAGCCCTCGGCCCGTGCGCCGTAAACGGCGGCGCGCTGCAGCTCGGGCGATGGCGGCGTGACGTCCTTGTCGTCGCCCGGCTCGGGTTGCGGCTCGGGCTTTGCGGCGGCGGGCAGGCCCACGATGCGAAGCAGCGGGGAGTAGCCCTCAGCGTAGGTGTCGAAGCTGTGGTTGTAGACCTCGTCCGGCCCGGCGCCTTCGTCAAGCGTCGAGAACAGCCGCACCAGCCGACCGTTGATCTGCCACTGCACGCCGGCCCCGACGCTGCGCGTAACGTGGGCGTTTTCGAACAGTTCGGTGGTGATGCGCGGCGCCGGCTTGCCGGGTTGAAGTTCGGGAACCTGCACATCGACGTAGCGGCGGGCACGCAGGTTGACGAGCACGGGCCGGCCCTGGGGGTCCTGCCCCTGGTCCAGTTGCAGAGCGGGGTCATCCTCGAGGCGGATCTCACGGCTGATGCCGTACTCGCGATACCGCAGCACGGAGCCGGTACCCTCGAAGCCTTCGCCGGTGATCCGCACGTTCTGGGCGGCGTCAATGGCGAAGTTGGACAGCGCGCTGACCAGCCGCTGCCTGCCTTGTTCATCCTGTTGTTTGACGCGCTGCACATCGCCACGGATGTTGAGCATTCCCGAGGTGACCTCGAAGCGGCGCCCCGGCTGTTCAAGCAACATGCGGGCGCGGCGCAGCATCTTCAACTCGGCGCGGCTGCCGGCGTCGCTGATCGCCAGCGAAACGTCGCCGAAGCAGCTTACGGAAACTGCCGCGGGCTGTGGCTCGGCCTGCTGTTTCATGCCGGGAAGGCCGGCCATGCGTAGCTTCAACTCGCAACCGCGGGCGCCACGGACGTCGATCGTGTCGAGGGCCAGCGGGGTTGCCCCCTTTCCGTCCCGGTTCCCGTCCGCGGCTTCCGCCAGCTTCACCTCGACCACCGGGTCGGTGATCGTGACGTCGATCAGCGCGCCATCGACGGCCCCGTCGCGCAGCCGGGCCTCGCCGCTGGTGGTCATGCTGAAGCGCGCATTGCTGCCGAGTTCGAGTTCGCCCTCTCCCTTTGGCAGCACCAGCTCGCCGCCGCCTGGCAGCGTCGCGACGGCGCCCGAGGGGCAGTCGAAGGCGCGTGTGGCGGGCGTGTAACTGAACTCATCAGCCTTGAGCACGAAGGCACCCTCTTCACGACCGAGCGTAAGTTCGGCGCCCTGGACGTGAACCCGCCCGTCGCGCTGCTTGCGTGCCAGTTCGCCTTTCAGCACGCCCTGACGCCGGCCGTCGGCATCCAGCAGGATCAGCCGGACGTTCTCGACTTCGAACTGGTTGATGTCGGGCAGGAACTGCGCGGGCAGGCCGCAACCGAAGGCGGCGATCAGCAGCAGCAGCGCGATGCTACTCCGTCCAGACAATGGTGATTTCCCCGATCGGCAGGTATTGCTCGGCGGTCACGTTTTCGTTTTCGAACTCGTAGGTGAGGCGCTCGGTGTTGATATCCAGCGAATAGTACAGGTTCAAAACCTTGGCGCGCTTGAGGCTGGTGCCCTCGACGTTTTCGATCTCGAGCTCGTTGCGGTTCAGGCTTGACAGGTCAAGACGCACGTGCACGTATTGCTCGGTGAAGTTCGGGCGCTGCGAGCTCAGCACCTTCATGTCGACCCGGATGTTGGAGGGCAGGTTCTCGACGCGCGCGGACTTCTGCGCCAGCCAGTTGGGCAGGATCACGTCGACATTGAACTCGCGGCTGACCGGAACGTAGTCCTGCAGGCGGTTGTAGGTCAACTTCACCGGCACGGTCGCCACCGGGCGGCGCTGCTCCTTGTCGCGCACTTCCACCCCATCGATCGGCAGCAACTGCACGATCGAGACCACCGACCCCTGCTCCAGTACCTGCTCGATCGTCAGGTTTTCCGACTTCGCAAAGTTCTCCAGCACCTGGCGCGCGTCGATCGATACACGCAGACGCGCATGGCCCGCCGCGTCAGTGTTGGCCTCCACCAGGCTGGCCGGGCCCCACACCTCGACAGGTCGTTCCAGCTTCACTTCGGCCCCGTAGGAATAGGCCCGCGTTTCGATGCGACCGTCGCGCCGGTTGATGTTTACCTGGATCTGGCCCTTGGCGCTGGAGCCGAGATCGACGGCGGCGTCGCGCTGGATGAAGCGCTCGAGCGTCACCACGAACACTCGCTCACCGCCCAGCGGACGCACCCGCAACTCGGCGGGCACGACGGCCTCGCTGGTGGCCTTGAAGTTTCGGATGTCGACAGTCAGCTGCACCTGGTGGCGCCTGTCGGGCTGCAGCTGGGCGATGTCGGCGGGGCCGATTTCGTAGCGATAGGCGAAGCGGCCCGGATTCTGGTCCAGCTCCGCGGCGAACTCGTTGATTTCCTTGGTGGGGCCTGCAACGTCGAGCGTGACGGGAAGCTGGGCCTGGGAGAAGATGCGCCACTCGCCCTGCAGTTCCTCGGTCAGTTCAAAGCGTACGCGTCCGGCATCCTTCAACTGCTGGTTGACCGACACCATGTCGCGCGCAATCCACCACAGCAGCACGGCCAGCGCCAGGATGACCAGGTGGACGCTCCAGCGGAAGCCGACCCAGCGCTCCTGGCGCCGTGTTTCCCCGCGCCGGGATGCACCCGGTGCGCGCATGCCGCTCACGCTGGTCTGGCCGCTCCCGCTCATGCCTGGCCCACCGCCGCCGCTTCCGTGGCCATGTTCGGCAGTACGGTGCCGAGGTTCTCGCGCAGCGCTTTCTCGAGCTGGTCGCGCGACAGGTCCTGCTGCAGCTCGCCCTTCATGGCTATCGAAACCTTGCCGGTTTCCTCACTGACCACGATCACCAGCGCGTCGGTTTCTTCGCTCAGGCCGATGCCCGCGCGGTGACGGGTGCCCAGGCGCTTGCTGATGTCCGGGTTTTCGGTCAGCGGGAAAAGGCAGCCCGCGGCCACCACGCGCGAGCCGCGCATGATGATGGCGCCGTCGTGCAGGGGGTTGCCGGGGTAGAAGATGCTGTCGATCAGCTCGGGTGTGAACATGGCGTCGATCTCGATGCCGCGTTCAACGTAGTTGCGCAAACCGACACCGCGCTCGACGGCGATCAGCGCGCCGGTCTTGCCGCGCGCCAGGCGGAAGATGCTGGCGACGATCTTGGGGATCACGTCGTCCTTGGGGGCCAGCAGCCGGTTGAACACGCGGTTCTGGCCCAGGCGTGACAGGCCTCGGCGCAGCTCGGGCTGGAACACCACGATCACCGCGATGAACAGGTAGTCCACCACCTTCTCGAGCAGCTTCTCGATTCGGTACAGGCCCAACGTGTCGGCCACCAGGTAGATGCCGATCAGCAGCGTGGTGAAGATGATCGCCACGCCCCGCAGGGCGCTGTCGCCGCTGCTGCCCTTCACGAACTTGTAGACGACGATCAGGAACAGATAGATTAGCAGGATTTCCGCGCCGTAGATGATGTACTCGCTCATCCGCTTCCCCGCGTCATTGCCTGCGCCACGATCAGCGCCCGTTTCATCGGCCCGGGCTCATGCACCCGCAGCACCGAGGCACCCTTCAGCGCCCCCACCAGTCCCGCCGCCAGCGACTCCGGCTCGCGGTCATGGACCGGTCGGCCGGTAAGCTGCCCCAGTGTGGATTTACGTGAGGCCCCCAGCAGCACCGGGCAGCCCAACCCGGCCAGTGTTTCCAGCGCATTCACCAGCTCGCAGTTGTGCTGCGGAAGTTTAGCAAAGCCGAATCCCGGGTCTATCCAGAGGCGGTGGCGCGCGACGCCGGCAGCCACGGCCGCATCGATGCGCGCGGCCAGGTAATCGCGCACTTCGGTCACCACGTCGGCGTAGTCCGTCTGCGCCTGCATGTCGCGGGGTGTGCCGCGCATGTGCATCAGGACCAGCACGCAGCCGCGCTCGGCGCACAGGGGCAACATGGCGGGGTCGAATGTCGCGGCCGTGACGTCGTTGACGATGTTGGCCCCGGCGTCCAGCGCCGCGCGGGCGACAGCGACCTTCATGGTGTCGATGCTGATGGGGGCGCTGCATCCGCGCGCGACCAGCTCGCGGATCACGGGCGCGGTGCGGGCGATTTCGTCATCAGCACTGACGGCAGCGGCGCCGGAGCGCGTTGACTCGCCGCCGATGTCGAGGATGTCAGCGCCGTCGGCCAGCAAGGCATCTGCTGCAGCGACAGCCGCGCCGACACCGCCCAGCTGGCCGCCGTCACTGAAGCTGTCGGGTGTGACGTTGAGGATGCCCATCACCAGCGGCGGGCGAAACGGACGATCCCCGGCAGGGCCGGGGATCAGAATGTCCGGTAGACTCGGGAAGCTGGCGCTCATGCCGTGCCGGGTTGCTCCGTGGGGCTGGCGTAGCCCTTGGTTTCGGGACGCTCCTTGGCGGCCTCTTCCATGGCGCGGTGCTTGGCGGCGGCCAGCGCGCGCTTGGCCTCTTCGCTTACCTGCTTGCGGTGCGCCTCGAGATCGCCGTCCTTCAGCAGGATGGTGAGGTCCTCGTGGTCGAGCGTCTCGTACTTCAGCAGCGCCTCGGCGATCTGCACCAGCTTGTCGCGGTTTCCCTCAATCAGCTTCAGGGCGCCTTCCCATGCCTGGTCGATGATGCGGCGCATCTCCTCGTCGATGGCCTTCAGCGTTTCGTCGCTGAAGTTGCCGGGCGCGTGCACCGACTGGCCCATGTAGGTCTGGTCTTCGTCACCGGCGTAGTTCAGCAGGCCCAGCCGCGGGCTCATGCCCCACTCGGTGACCATCTTGCGTGCGATGTTGGTCGCCTGCTGGATGTCGCTGGCGGCCCCGGCGTCGATCTCGCCGAACATCACGTGCTCAGCGGCACGTCCGCCCAGCATCACCTGCAGCATCTCCTCGGCTCGGCCTTTGGGCATGCTGTAACGGTCTTTCTCGGGCAGGCTCATGGTGGCGCCGAGCGCTCTGCCGCGCGGGATGATGGTGACCTTGTGGACCTTGTCGGTCTTGGGCGTCATCTCCTGCACCAGGGCATGGCCGGCCTCGTGGTAGGCGGTCAGGCGGCGCTCTTCTTCTTCCATGACGCGGGAGCGCTTCTGTCGGCCGAAGGCGACGCGGTCGCGAGCTTCCAGGATGCAGTCGCGGTCGATCTCGTCCAGGTTGCGGATCACGGCGATCAGCGCGGCCTCGTTCACCAGGTTCATGATGTCCGCGCCGCTGAAGCCCGGGATCAGGCGGGCGATCTCGTTGGGCTCGATGGTAGGCCCGGCCTTCACCTTCTTGAGGTGCACGCGCAGGATTTCTTCGCGGCCCTTCAGGTCCGGCAGGTCGATGTAGACCTGGCGGTCGAAGCGGCCGGGGCGCAGCAGCGCGTTGTCGAGCACGTCGGGGCGGTTGGTGGCCGCCAGGATGATCACACCCTCGCTGCTGCCGATGCCGTCCATCTCGACCAGCAGTGCATTGAGGGTCTGTTCGCGCTCGTCGTGTCCGCCGCCCACGCCGGTGCCGCGGCGGCGACCGACGGCGTCGATCTCGTCCACGAACACGATGCAGGGGGCATTCTCACGGGCTGTGCGGAACAGGTCGCGCACGCGGCTTGCGCCGACGCCCACGAACATCTCGACGAAGTCCGAGCCGCTGATGCTGAAGAAGGGACGCTCGGCCTCGCCGGCGATGGCCTTGGCCAGCAGGGTCTTGCCGCAGCCGGGCGGGCCGATCATCAGTACGCCCTTGGGGATCTTGGCACCCAGTCGGGTGAAGCGCTGGGGCGTCTTCAGGAACTCGACGATTTCGGCGACTTCTTCCTTGGCCTCGTCGGCGCCGGCGACGTCATTGAAGGTGACGGTTACGTCTTCCTTGGTGAACATCTTGGCGCGCGATTTGCCGAATGCCATCACGCCGCCGCCGAGGGGGCCTCCACCGCGGCGGAAGAAGAAGAACCAGATCACCGCCACGATGATCAGGATGGGGATCATGTTCTTCAGGAACCAGCCCAGGTTGTCGCTGGACTCGTCGGTCTTGAGCGAAGACACGCCCTTCAGCAGGCTGTTGGAGCTGTCCTTCTCGTGCTGCTCGAGCCATACCTTCCACTGGGCGGCATCCACCTTGGCCGAGAATTTCTTGGTTTCGCCCTCGGGCACGTTGGCGTATTCGCCCTGGATGTGCACCACGTTGCCGCTTTCCGGCACGCGGACCATCATGGTCTCGATTTCATTCTTCTCGAGCTTGGCGCGCAGCGCGGTGGCATCGAGTTCTTCACTCACGCCGCCTACTTCGGACAGCGCAACCAGCACCAGCAGCAGCAGCATGGCGCCGAGCGCGATTACCAGCACCGGCATTCCCTTGGTCTTGCGGGCCGGGCCTCCCGGGCGCTTGGGATCAGGGTTCTTGTCGTCTTCCAGCTTCATCCGTTTCTCTGTGAAAACCAGCGGGCCACTGTAGCACTTCCGGGCCGGCTGTGGGCACCCCAAATCACGGCGACGACCACTCTTCGTCCGCCGCGACGTCCAGAATCTCCCGGGCCAGGTCGCGCCACAGGCGGTCCAACCCTTCGCGGCGGCTGTCTCCGAGGCCCGGCGCGTAACTGGTGGACACCGTCACCTTGCGCTTCACCAGACCTCCCGGGAACGCGTCTCCTGCTGCTTCCACCTGCGCCGTGGCCCTCAGCAGGATCTCGGCCGGTGCGCCGGTCTGCAGGTCTTCCACCAGGTTCGGCTCGCTGAACCGGACCAGCGCGACCTTCAGCCGCACGTCGGCCCCGCCTTCACTGAGGACCAAACGTCGGTCCCCGGCGATTTCTTCCTTTAGACGCTGCGTCAACTCGTACTCGAGCCCCGGCCGATGCGGGAACAGGCGGTTCTCCACCGTCTGCAGCGAGACCTTGCGCCTGGCGCCACCGCCAAAGCCGTCCACGCCGATACCTGGACCCCAGACGCAGCCGGAAATGACCGGCAGCAACACCAGCAGCAGCGGCAGGCAGCGTTGCATCATTGCGCCTTGCGAAGCCCGGCGACGCGCTTGTCGCGCTCGAGCTCCCATTCGCCGGCGCGCCGGACGTAGTAGTCGTGCGCCCCGGACTCGCCAAGGCGGCTGTAGGTGTCGGCGGAGTTCAGGTCGCGGTCGATCATCACGCCGTACACCTGCTCCATCAGCGCAATGAAGTCGTCGTGCACCGACGCGGGTATGTTGGGATTCTCGATCGCGTACAGCTCATATTCGCCCAGCAACTCGAGGGCGCGCTCGTAGGGCTGCAGGTCGTAGGCCTTGCCCTTCGAGGCGGCCATGGTCTCGTTGATCTGCCACATCAGGGCGTAGGGGCGCCAGCGCGTGTCGGTGTCGCGCAGGCCTGCGCCGCTGAACAGGTAACCGAAGGTGTTGGCGGCGACCGCGTGGGCGCCGTTCTGGCGCCGGGCCTGGGCGGCGATGAACAGGGCGTCCGCCTTGATGGACGGGGCGGGGTTCATGACGCCGAGGTCGTCCGCGATCCCGATCACGGCGTCGTAGGCGCGGGCGGCGTACATGAGCCAGGCCACGTCGCGGGTCAGCTCGGCGACCTGCTGGCGGAACTCCCGCAACTCGAGGGCGGGCAGGTAGTAGGTTACCAGCGTGCGGCAATCGTACAGCGCGAGCTCGAGCTGGCCGGAGTCGTACAAGGCGTCTGCGTCGGGTCGCAGCTGTTTGACGAAGTCATCAATCGGCGTGTCACGCAACTCGGTCAGGAACCGGCGCGCCTCCGCGTCGCCGTTCATCAGGTCCTGCAGGCGCTGGTCGTAGATCGGCGCCAGGTACAGAAACATCCAGCGGTCGAGAGCGATGCTCTGCGGCAGGCCGGTGTCCGGGTTCTGATCCCGGCCCAGTTCAAAGCGCGCGCGCACGCGCAGAATCAGCGCCTCCACTACGCGGGAGCCTTCCGGGTAGCGCTGCGTGAAGCCCAGGCTGAGCACCACCGCATCGAGCCAGCGCCTCTCGTCATACGCCTTCTGCACCGCCGCAAAGTCGCCCTGTTCATCGCTGCTGGGCTTCGCGTCTTCCCGCGTGATTCCCACACCGGGGCGATAGACCAGGGGGCCGGAACCGCCGGGACCGACGTAGCGGGGCTCGGGCCCGTTGGCGCAGCCGGACGCGAGGGCCAGCAGTATCAAGGAAAACAACAGCGGCTTCATCGAACCCCGATCAAAGTACCCTTGCCGGTTCAAGCGGCGGCACGCTGCGCAATCTCCGACCGCCCTGCATGGCCACCAGCCAGGCGAGAAGCGTAAAGGCGCCGGCATAGGCGTCAACCGGAATTCCGCGCCCGGCATGCCCGGTCGCCAGCGCCTGGAGCGCAGCCAGCGTGGGCGGGCTGATGCGCAGCAGGTCGGAACGGTGCTGGGCATGGGGCGGCGACAGCAGGCCCATCTCACGCAGGCTGAAAGCAACCTCGACCTTTCCCGACGGCTCGATGCCGGATGCCACGCACTCCGTCACCACCGGTTCGACGCCCAGCACGCTCAGCAGCCCCCATGCGAATTGAGCCAGCACACGTCCCGGGGGCTCACCATCGCACAGCGCACGCAGGGCCTTCACGCTGGTCAGAAGCACCGAGGGGGCGTCGTGAGGCGTGACCTCAATGGCCAGCAGCAGCTCACGGATACTTTCGATCGCAATGAAGGACTGGTAGTTCTCACGGGCCGCGGGGAAGAAGTCCAGCAACTCGGCCTGTGCCAGGATGCTGAGCGTGCCGCGGCGCGAGCGGTCGTAGAGGACGACGTGGTACAGGCACATCAGGTCCAGGGGGCCGCCGGTGCCTGACTTCGCCCGCTTGGCTCCTTTGGCGATCGCCCCCACCGTGCCCAGCTGGTCCGACAGCAGCGTCAGAATCTGGCTGGTCTCACTGAAGTCGACCTTGCGCAGGCACAGGACGGTGGAGGTGGTCAGGGCCATGTTGCCGCTAACGTTTCACTTCGGACTCGGTGACTTCCGAGCTGCGGGTGATGCGCACGCGCTTGATGCGCTTTTCGTCGGCGTCGATCACGGCGAGCTTCAGGCCGCCGATTTCCACTTCGTCGCCCCTGGCCGCGAGGCGCCCCAGGTGGTGCGTCACCAGGCCACCCACGCTCATGTACTCGGGCGCCTCGGGCAGATCGATCTCGAGCACGCGGTTCAACTCGTCCAGGTCGACGTCGCCGTCGGCCTCGGCCTGATCCTTATGGAAGGGCAGGATCGCGCGGTGGGCGCGCTCAACCTCGCCTTCGTCGTACTCGTCGCGGATGTCGCCCACGATCTCCTCCAGGATGTCCTCGAGGGTGATCATGCCGGCCGTGCCGCCGTGCTCGTCGGTGAGGATGGCGATCTTGATGCGGTCCTCCCGCATCTCGCGCAGCAGGTCGTCCAGCGCTTTTCCGGCGGGCCAGAAGCGCGCGGGCCGGATCAGCTGGCGCAGTTCGAGCTGCTTCTGGTCGGGCGACAGGTGCCAGGATGGAATCAGGTCGCGGGTGTAGAACACCCCGACGATATGGTCGCGATCGCCCTCATAGACCGGCACGCGGCTGTGGCCGTGCTCGACGGCCAGCCTGAGCGCGCCCTCGACGCCGGACTCGATATCGACGCAGATCATGTCGGTACGCGGAATCATGGCGCGTGATGCCGGCGTCTGCCCGAGCTCGACGACCTTCTGGATCATCTCGCGTTCTTCTTCGTCGAGGACGCCCTCGCGCTCGGCTTCTTCGAGGCTGTCCGCGAGGTCTTCCTCGAAGCTCTCCTGGGCGGTCTCGGACACGTCGACGCCCTCGATGCGGGCGCCCATGCGGCGGACGCTGCTGCTGATGACGGTGAAGGGCTTGAACAGCAGCGCGATCCACGCGAACGACGGCAGCAGCACCAGCAGGGCCGCTTCCTCGCGGTGGCGCAGGATCAGCGGCGGCACGATCACGACGCACACCACCAGCGAGATGATGCTCAGCATGCCGCCGATCAGCAGGTGGGTCAGCTGGAACTCGATGCCCTCCGGCATGATGATCGCGATCCAGCCCGTGAAATGCAGCACGAAGCCGATGATGCGCCCGGTTTCGGCGACCTGCAGGAACTCGTCGTCGCGGCGGCAGAGTTCCTCGAACTTGCGCTGCGTGCGTTCGTCGTTTTCAGGAATCTGCTCAAAGAGCAGCGAGAGAGCATAGCGGTTCAGTGCATCGCTCACGACGGAAACGTAAGCGATCCAGCAGAAGGTGATGATTACGACGGCGACGCCTATCCAGAACGCCGCTGTTGCAGGGTCCAAGTATCACTCCTGTTCCGAAAAAACCGCCCGTCGCACCGTGCGTTGTAAGGGCGGGCCGCCGCGCTTAGGATGAGGCCCGCCTGTGGGCCCGGGAACAACGCATGCCATCCAAGAGCAGCGACGTCTACGACTACTATTATGAAAATTACCTCATCCTGTACAACCTGTACGGAAGAGGACGCCCCCGTGTGACCCGGGAACAGTATGAAGAGCTGGATGCCGAGCTGATGCAGATCGTGGCACAGGCCGAGAACGGCGAATTGAGCCACCCCCAGATCGTGCGCGTGCGCGACATCGAGTACATGCTGATGGACGACGTGGCCGAGGCCCTGCTGGACCGGCCTTCGACCTCGACTTGATTCGGCTTTTCGGGTAATCCCGCACGCCCGGGATGGTCGATAGAGTACGCCGGGGCGCAGGAGCAACACCGTGTGTGGAATTGTCGGATACGTGGGGCCGCGTGAGGCCACGGAAGTCCTGGTCGAGGGCCTGCGGCGTCTCGAGTACCGCGGCTATGACTCCGCCGGCGTGGCCGTGCTGAACGGCCGCGGCGTGCAGGTGCGCAAGGCCGTCGGGCGCCTCAGCCAGCTCGAGAAGGAACTGGCGACCAACGGCGTGCACGGCGGCGTGGGCATCGGCCACACGCGCTGGGCCACCCACGGGGTGCCCAACGTGGCGAATTGCCACCCCCACATCAGCTTCGACGGCAAGCTCAGCATCATCCACAACGGCATCATCGAGAACTACCGCGAGCTGAAGTGCGAACTGATCGAGCAAGGCGTCAGCTTCAAGTCCGACACCGACACCGAGGTAGTCGCCCACCTGCTTGCCAAGTCGTACCACGGAGACCTGCTGCAGGCCATGCACGCGGTTCTCAAGCGCCTGCACGGCGCATACGCGCTCGCGGTCTGCCACCAGGAGCAGCCGGACCGCATCGTCGCCACCCGCATGGGCAGCCCGCTGGTGATCGGCATCGGTGAGGGCGAGAACTTCATCGCCAGCGACGTGCCGGCTCTGCTGAAATACACCCGCCAGATCGTCTTCCTTGAGGAAGGCTGCCTGGCGCAGGTCACCCGCGAGAAGGTCGAGCTGTTCGACGCCGATCTCAAGCCCATGCCGTTCAACGCGGTAACCACCAATCTCACGCTCGATGCAGCCGAGAAAGAGGGCTACGAGCACTTCATGCTCAAGGAAATCCACGAGCAGCCCCACGCCATCGCCGAAACCCTGCGCGGCCGTGTGGACGGCGAGCACGTGGACCTGTCCGAGCTGAACCTCGACGCGGACGTGCTCAGGGGCGTCAAGCGCATCGCCGTTCTCGCCTGCGGCACCAGCCTGTACTCGGGCATGGTGGGCAAGTACCTGCTGGAGCGTTTCACACGCATCCCTACCGAAACCTGGTCCGCCAGCGAGTTCCGCTACGCCGACCCGGTGATCGAGCCCGACATGCTGGTGATCGCCGTCAGCCAGAGCGGCGAGACGGCCGATACCCTGGAAGCCCTGCGCATCGTGAAGCAGCAGGGAGCGAAGGCCATCGCGATCTGCAACGTGATGGGAAGCAGTATCCCGCGCGCCTGCGACGCCACGTTGTACACCCGGGCCGGACCCGAGATCGGTGTGGCCAGCACCAAGGCCTACACCACGCAGCTGGTCGCGTTCGTGATGCTGGCTGTCGGCCTGGGTCGCATGCTGGGCCGCACCGACGGGCCCACCGAGCACAAGCTGGTGGACGGGCTGAAGCAGCTGCCCGCGCAGGTGCAGGCGCTGCTCGATGAAGACATCGTGGCCGTCAAGCGCTGCGCCAAGCGCTACAAGGATGTCTTCAACTTCATGTACATCGGGCGGCACTTCAATTACCCGACCGCCATGGAAGGCGCCCTGAAGCTGAAAGAGATCAGCTACATCCACGCCGAAGGCTACGCCGGCGGCGAAATGAAGCACGGCCCGCTGGCTCTGGTGGAAGGCAGCTTCCCCACCATCGCCGTGGCCCCGCAAGGCCGCACGCGCGAGAAGCTGATCAGCAACGTGCAGGAGATCAAGGCGCGCAAGGGCGTGGTGGTGATGGTCAGCACCCACGGCGACGAAGAAGCCCGCGAGCTGGCGGATTACCTGATCGAGATCCCCGCCTGCGAAGAGGAACTCAGCCCGGTGCTTGCGGTCGTGCCGCTGCAGTTGCTGGCCTACTACACCGCCACCCAGCTCGGGCGCGACGTTGACAAGCCGCGCAACCTGGCCAAGTCGGTCACTGTGGAATAGGCCTGCCGCTTGCCCGGCCGCCATTCGGCCGTTAGCCTTGTTCCACCCTGCTTTCCCCTGTGGGTGTCCGCAGTGAAGCGTCTCTGCTGTTTTCTGCTGTTGCTTGTCGTCACCGCCTGCTCAAGCGGCCCGGTGAAGCCTGAAGACGACGGCGGCTTCGTGTCCAGCGATACAGCCGCTGACGTCAACACCGCCGACAACGCGGCCCCGGTGCACGGCGACCGGGCGCCCCTGACTCCGAAAGAGCAGCAGGAGGCCGCCCTGAAGGTCAGCCGTCTCGAGGAAGAACTGGCCGATGATGAGCGCAATCGGCTGATCGACGAACTGGTCCAGCTTGGACCCCGCTACCTGGAGTTCTTCCGCGCAATCGATCGCGAGGCGGTTGCGCTGGACCTGATGTACGTGATCCACCGCATCGAGCGCGAGCACCGGGTGGAGAAGGCTGACCCCCTCGGCACCGGCAAGACGGAGGGCAACGGTGCGGTCGAGCCCGCCAATCCGCCGGATTTCAGCCAGGAGCGCGAAGAGTTCGACCGGGAGGAAGTCGAGCGTTTCCTCGCCGCGCGTCTGCAGCAGGCCAGGCGCATGCTGGATGGCGGTCGTTACGAATCTGCCACACGCGTGGCCGAGGCGGCCATCATACTGCTGCCCGACACCAGGCTGCGCTCCGAGTTCGACGCGCTGATCGTGCAGGCCAGAGGCGAGAGCCAGTCCGACCTGCTGATTGCCGGCACCCTCAACCTAGAGCCCGAGAACCTGCAGTATCTCAACGACCAGAAGGCTGCGCCCTTTCGCAGTCCACTGCAGATCCGCTGCTTCCTCAAGAATGTCTCGACGACTGCCATCACGCTGCGGCTATACGAGGGTAAGGGACGCGAGAGCGTGCTGCAGCTGGACCTGACCTACGAACAGCTGGATTTCCAGGGCAATGCCATGAGCCAGCGGGGTACAGTACGTCTGCCGATCGACGCCGGCGAGTCGATTACCCTGCAGCCCAACGAGAGCTACGAAATCAATGTGCCGCTCGAGAGCCTGTCCTCTCTGGATTCCGATGCCCCACGCAAGTTCGCTCTCGGCGCCGTGCAGATCCAGGCCGCCCTGCGCGTCTACGGCGCGCTTGACGCGGAGAGCAAACCGCTGGTGCTGCGCCCGATTCGCTTCCCCACCCGCACCGTCTTCGTCTTCCCTTCCGGCTTCGACCTTGAAGGTGCGCTGGCCAGGCCCCTCAACTCCCTGCGCGACGCTCTGGACAAGGGGCTGGCCCAGGAGCTCTTCATGGCCTCGCACCTGATCGGCCGCCGCGACAGGCGCACGGCCGGCGATCTGCTGCTGGGCGACGATTTCGACGACAGCGTGCTGGCGCTGCAACGCGCCAGGCTGATATCCATGAGCGTGATTTTCCAGACCGGCAAAGCCTGGGACATCAAGCGCTGGCGCCAGTGGTGGGACGAAAACCGCCTGCGGCAGTGACCCGGAGGTCAGAGGACAGAGGTCAGGGGAGCTCTGCCGTTGGCAGTTTCCTGACCTCTGACCTCCAGCCTCTGGCCCCTGCAGTTAATCGCTAAAGTATCCGGCCGGTACTGCCGATTACGAGCCGGGAGACTGCCATGGCTTTGCCTCGCAATTTCAAGCTTACCGCCGACAAGCGCGCCCGGCTGGGCACACAACTGCTGCGCCTGGCCAAGCGCTACGAGCGCGCGCTCAGCGACCGGCTGGCGCGCTGGAAGCTCTCCCCCACCCACTACGAAATCCTCAAGGTGCTGTACGCGGCTCCGGATTACGCCCTCACCCACTCGCAACTGGCCGAATCGATGGGCGTCACGCTGCCCAGCATCACGCTGGCCGTGCGAAAGCTGGGCGCCCTGAAGCTTGTGGGCCAGCAGCGCGGCCAGGACCGGCGCTCCCGCATCGTAAGCCTGTCGGTCAAGGGCGCGGAACTGCTCTCCATGCTGTATGAGACCTACGAAGCGTTTGCCGAGGACCTGTTCACGGCCGTGCCGGACAAGTCGGCGGCGCAGCTGGAAGACGCAATCACCGGGTTGCTTTCGCGCCTCAGCGCCATGGAAGAAGCCCGGCTTGCTTCGGTGGCTTAGTTCCGGCGACCGGCCTGCCTTCGCCCCCGAAAACGGGGCTTGATCCCTGCTTCTCTTCAGCCAACGGTCGCCATTGCCGATACTTGATGGATGGCCGAGAGACCGTCCAGGATCAAACGACTGCTGAAACGCGCCCTGGTTGGTGCGGCCGCACTGGCGCTTGGCCTGTTCGGCTGGGTGCTGTTCGGCGGCGGCATCGAGTCGCCCGAGACCGCAGACTGCATCGTGGTGCCCGGCGCCGCGGTGTGGCGCAACCGCACGCCGTCCGACGCCTTGCTGTACCGGCTGCAGAAGGCCGCAGAGCTTTACGCCGAAGGCCGCGCGCCCTGGGTGATCGTCACCGGCGGCGGCGAAGGCAACTACGCCGAGGGCGAAGTGATGTGCGACTGGCTGGTCGAGCACGGCGTGCCGCGCACAGCCATCATCGTTGAGAACGAGAGCCTCACCACCCGCGACAGCGGGATCAACGTCGCGGCCCTGATGCACGCGCGCGGCCTGCGTTCAGCGCTGGTGGTCAGCCAGTGGTTCCACGTTGCGCGCACGCGCCTGTGCCTGGCGCAGCAGGGGGTGCAGACCCACCCCGCACCCAGCGGCGGCAACACACTTGTCAAAGAGCCCTACTTCGTGGCCCGCGAAATGCTGGCCCTGCCCGCCTATGCCCTGCGCCTCGACGAGCTGCGTTAGCGCTTCTTGAACGCATCCTCAAACATCTCGGCGGAAAGCGCCGGCGCATCCGTGCCTGCGGCGTAAGCCCGGAACAGTTGCTCCCACTCTTCGGCGCTGATCCAGGTGACGACTTGCCTCTCTGATCCGCCGGAAACAGAGAACCGAACCATACCCGTGCCCCACTGCAACTCGCCTCGCATGACACCTCTGCCGGCTCTCTGTAAATCGGCAGCCGGTTTAAAGCGGCCCGAGTGAACAGAAGCTGTCGCGTGAATCTCAGCGGGAAGTTGAAGTTCAACCTCAACCTCCGATACAAACCTGATGGTGAACGGGCCGTATGGAGCAACGCCCTCCACGCCGGGGGATCCGTCCCGGCCGGTTTCCAGCGGGACCACCTCCGGACGAACGTGATGCCTCCACGCAATGAACTGTCGCGTGTGCAGGCCGCGCTGGAATGGTACGTACATGGCAAACTCGCCCTGCGCGCCCGTGTACACGGTGGTGCCATAGTGCGTGCTTTCGAGCCTCACACCGCCGAGGCTGTTGCCCTTCTCATCAACAGCGCGGCCCGACACACGGTCACAGCGTTCTGCGATGAGGGTGAGGGAAACCTTGGCCGCGGCTGTCTTCCAGTTGCGCAGCTTGATCAATTCCGTGCCCCCACTATGCCAGCCTGGGCCTGTGGCACCTACGCGCAGCTCGCCGTAACGCTCAGGCACCTTGAACACCAGGCGGCCGGAATCGGGCACCTTGGCGCTCATGTACAGGCTGTCGTCGAAGTCCGGAGTGCCGGGCAACCCCCGCCGTTCCAGCCACACGCGCACGCCGGCTGCGATTGCCTCGGGCGGCGAGACGTCAACGGTCACTTCCAGCACCGGCGCCAGCTGCAACTGGATGCGGATCGGCCCGTCGTCTTTCTTCACCAGCAAGGCCTCGAAGCCACCCTCAATCTCGTAGATCGGCGAGTGCACCACGATGCGCAGGCCTTTGCTGCCGAAGTCGGCTTCCATGCGCTCCGTTACAGGCAGCGCAAAGCGACCATCTTTCCCGAAAACCACGGCGCGGAACTCCGGCAGCCTGTCGAGATAAACCACGGCCTGGTTGCGCTGGTCGTTCTTGAGTTCGGTTTGCTGGTCGGAAGTCAGCGCCGGCCAGAGCAGGCGCCCCTGGAGAAAGCGCTTAGGCTCAGGCGCGTCGTTGCCCACGCTCTGGATGACCGCGCCGTCGTCAGCCAGCCTGCCCCAGCTGATTTCGTCGAACACAGTGGTCACGCTTTCGCGCTGCTTGGCCGATTCCAACGTGGAAACAATGAACGGATCCAGTCCTTCGTCGGTCTCGCCGTCGCCCCGCACGCCCGCCTTCGTGAGCTTCAACTCAGCGACGATCGTGTCCTTGGGCTTGTCCACCGATGCCTGCGGTTGCGGCTTCGGCCCTGTCTCAACCGGCTCGGGTGGCGGCGTCGGGCGCGTCTCGGCAGGCTCTTCCGGCGGGGGAGTACTCGAGTCGCCCCTGTCTTCCGTGTTGTCCTTTGTGTCGCTGCCAGCCGGAGCCGCGGCTTCGTTGGCGAAGAGGTCTTCCGTGGGTTCGCGGCCGGCGGGTTTGCCGGTTTCGCGGGCGGTGGGGCTGTCAGCGCCGGGCCATGCGTAGTTCTTCAGGTAGACCCACGAGCCCAGCAGCACCAGCAACAGGAACACCAGCGCCACCAGGGCGAAGACGGGATAGCGTTTCATGGCTCCTCCTCGGGGGCGCTGCGCCCCGTGCCTGCCGCCTCCTCAAGCGGCTCGCACCCATGATACTACGCGTCAATCGTCTTTGGGTTGGTCTTTCGCCTCATAATCCGCGTTGGCCTTCAGGTTCAGGTCCACGTCCCAGCACTTCTCGTCCTCTACAGTGACAACCATGGCTTCCGTCACCAGCGGGAAGTCCTTGATCGTCACCCACTCCCGGTCTGCGAACTCACGGCCGCCTTCCATGGCCGCGAACTGGATGCGGAAGGTGCTGCCGTGGCTCAGCAGCGGCACGAACACGTAGCCGTCTTTCTGCAGGACCGGGTTGTCCTTGAAGGCGTTGCTGGGATAGGGGCCGAACTCCTGGCCGGCCTTGTTGGTGATCCAGACGAACACCTCGAGGTGCTTGCACACCTCGCCGCTCGCGAGTTTCACCTGGCCGTAGGCAAAGGGGATCTCGAACTTCACCTGCGGCGCCTGCTGAAGCTCGGGGCCGATCCTGATCTGGCCCAGGAAGGTGCTGCCGCGCGCGCCGTAAACCTCGTAGCTGCCGGTGGCCAGGCCCATGAAGCGCACCACGCCGTGGTCGTCGGTGTAGCCCGAGGCCGTGTAGCTCTGTTGCAGGTGCTGCGGCACGTCGATCTGCAGGGGCAGCAGGTTGATGTCCAGGTTGTTGACCGGCACGTTCTTGACGTGCGTGGTGACCGTCACGTCCACCACGCGCATGTCTTCGCTGTACAGTTCCCAGCGGATCTTTCTGCCTACCAGATCGGAGATCTTCAGGTTCGGGATTACCTTCATCACCTGCTCGCTGCCTGCCGGCTTGATCACCACCGTGAAGTCCTCGGGGTCGATCATCCAGGCCTGGAACCTGAAGGTCCCGACCGGCCAGAATACCTCCTCGCCGTCAGGGCCCTCTTCGTCGGGAAACTCGCCGTTGGAGGTGAACATGCGCAACTGGCGCAGGTACTGGTTGCTGTAGAAGTTGATCGAGGCTGCAACCCCCTCGCCCGTGCGGCCGTCAACGACCTGGCCTTCGATATGGGCCCCCTTTTCCAGCGACAGGTCGAGTTTCAGGTCGTCGAAGATGCCGGTCTTGCCCTGTACGTTGATGTAGCCGGTCCAGTCGTCGCTGCTGCGGTCGGCCCAGTACGCCCAGACCTGATAGTAGCCGGCCGGCAACTCGATCTCGTAGTTGCCGTCGTCGGTGGCCAGCACGCCGCGCGGTTCATCGAACAGCCGGAAGCTGCCGTCCTGCGCGACATCCAGCGGCGCAAACGCGATGTTGCCGCGGTCGGCAGGGCGATTCAGGCCCGCGACAGTGATCTTGCCGCTGACCTTCACGTTGCGCAGCGGCCTGACCTGCAGCGCCCAGGGCTCTTCCTTTGCGAACTTCATGGTGCTGATGGGGATGTTGGACCAGGCCTCGGGGATGGTGAAGTCGCCGAAAGCGAACACGCGCAGCTCTTTGGGCATCGTGTAGATCTCGATGCGCAGCTGGCCTTTGTCGTCGGTGAAACCGGTCAGGGTGTGGTTCTTGTCCTCGGCGTCCTTGTAAAGCACCAGCAGCTTGAAGTCGGCCTGCGGCTTGTCTGAGCCCAGCATAGTCAGGCTGGCAACGATGACCTTTGCCGATTCACCCGTGCCGATTTTCAACGTAGAGGCCTTTTCCTGAGCCACGGCCGGCGAAGGGGCCAGCATGAGCAACAGTGCTATCAGCGCGGTCAGCGCGGCGCAGACAATGCAAAGGCGGGTGTTCATGTATTTCCTTTGTAAGCGTGTCCGGTCCAACTCTATCAACGAGGACCAGCCCCGCACCGCCCGACCAAAGTCGTAAGGTGACCTACTTCATATCGTGCCGTGCATGAAAAACACCGCACAAGCCCTGGTCAGCTCCGCAAGCCGTGACATCGGCGTCCCGCCGATGGGTCCGGCGGGCGTCCCGCCTGCCGAACCGAAATGGGCAACGCGGCCGCTTTGCTGAAAGCGGTCCGGGGCTCGTAAGACCGGCCGGGACGGCCGCTCAACGCACGGCCGTGACGGCCGTGTCACCCGCTACGTCATATCCCCTTGAGCACGCCCTCTGCCCAGGCTTGTCCCTCGCGGATGGCGTCAAGGGTCTGCTGGGCTTCGCGTTCGATCTTATTGAAGATCTTGGGGTTGGTGCCGCCGCCGATCTGCTTGATCAGCCGCGCCGCCTGCACCGCGATGCGCAGCAGCACCAGCAGCGGGTGCGCGCTGCCGCGCGGCTTGCGGGCGGCTTTGGACTGCTGCGTGGGCTGCTCCGTCGGCGTGTCGGCTTCGGCTGACCTGTTGCGCTTTCGCGCCGCGGCTTCGCTGCCGTCGTCATCGACTTTGAAGGCGTCCGCGTGGCGCGAAAACGTGCCGTCCTCAAGGATCACGTCGCCGGGCATGGCGAACTCGGCCGCCACTACCCTGCGGATATCGCCCAGTTGTACCGATTGCAGGATGCGCGAGGTCATCACCACTACCTGCCACAGGAAGCGCACGGAATCGGCGGTCGCGATGGCGAGCTCTTCGTCGCGCAGTGGGCCGCGCGGTTTGCCGATCTGGCCCAGGCCGTCGGTGGTGAGGCGCATGTCCTGCGCGCCCAGGCCCGCGCCAAGGTTGGTGCGGTAGACGCCCGGCGGCAGGGTTTCGTCGCCGAAGCGGCCGTTCTCCATGTAATCGTCAGGCAGGCGCCGCAGCCGTGGTTGTGCCGCGCTGGTGGAGGTAGCCGGGGGCGCGGAGGAGGCCGCCGAAGGGGCGGGCGCTGTGCTGGCAGCGGCCGAAGCCGCAGGTTTGGAATTGGCAGCCGAGGGCTGCGTTTCGCCGGCGCCCGGCGCCGGCCTTCGCC
>JAANMY010000491.1_pt1 | contig 55432 bp, 57 predicted proteins | sample 7279691 | NCBI WGS metagenome assembly JAANMY01 (sample SAMN14094543, study PRJNA606508) | bioreactor metagenome | isolation source: A lab-scale SPAN reactor treating ammonium-rich wastewater day 388 | place: Ireland: Galway | collected 2018-02-07 | reverse complement strand
CATGTAGGGGATCTTGCGAAGCTGGGCGTCGCGGATCTTGCCGTTCATGCGCTCGTTGCGGGCATCGACTTCGACGCGGAGGCGGTGTTCCTTGAGCCGGGCGGCGACCTGACCCGCGTATTCCACGTGGCGGTCGGCAATGGGGATCACGACGGCCTGGGTGGGCGCAAGCCACAGCGGAAAGTTGCCTTCGTATTCCTCGATGAGGAGGGCAACCATGCGTTCCATGGTGGAAAGGATGCCGCGATGGACGATGATCGGCTGGTGCCGTTCGCCGTCCTCGCCAACGAACTCGAGGCCGAACTGGTTGGGCAGATGGAAGTCGACCTGGATGGTGACCAGGGTCTCGTCCTTGCCGGCCGCGGTCTGGAACTGGACGTCGATCTTGGGCCCATAGAAGGCCGCTTCGCCAACTGCCTCATGGAAGGGCAGACGGGCGCGCTGGAGGACGCGGCGCAGGAGGGCCTCGCCTTTTTCCCACATCGGAGGGTTGTGCACGTACTTCGTGGTGTCGGAGGGGTCACCAAGGGAGAGGCGGTAGCGGTAGTTCTTGAGGCCGAGCACGCCGTAGACCTCTTCCATGAGTTGGAGGACTCCCTCCACTTCGGATTCGGCCTGTTCGATACCGGTGCAGAAGATGTGAGCATCATTGAGGGTCATGATGCGGACGCGGCTCATGCCGCTAACCTGGCCAGACTTCTCCCAGCGGTGCATGTTGCCGAGCTCGGCGATACGGATGGGCATTTCGCGGTAGGAGTGGAGCTCTGATTCGAAGACCATGATGTGGTGGGGGCAATTCATGGGACGGAGGACGTACTCTTCGCCCTCTCGTTCCATGATCGGATACATCGCCTCCTGGTAGTGATCCCAGTGGCCGGAGCGCTTATAGAGCTCTGACTTGGCGACGACGGGTGTGCGGACATGCTGGTAGCCACGGTCGATCTCGAGGTCCTCGATCCACCGTTCGAGCTCGCGGCGGATGGTGGCGCCGGCCGGCAGCCAGACGACGTGGCCCGGGCCCACTTCGTCGAAGAGATCGTAGAGCTTGAGGTCGCGGCCGATGCGGCGGTGGTCGCGGCGGCGGGCTTCTTCAAGCTGGCGCTCGAAGGCGTCGAGCTCTTCTGCGGTTTCGAAGAGGGCGCCGTAGACGCGCTGGAGCTGTGGGTTCTTTTCGCTGCCACGCCAGTAGGCGCCGGCGATGCTGGTGAGCTTGAAGGAGGCGGGAATCTCGCCCGTGTGGGCGACGTGGCCTCCGCGGCAGAGGTCGGTGAAGCCTGCGTGGGTGCACTGGGTGACAGAGCCTTCTTCAAGGTCGGCCAACAGGTCGAGCTTGAAGGGCTGGCCGGCCCAGCGCTGCGCGGCTTCGTCCTTTGTCAGCGCCGACATCACGAATGGATGCCTGCCCGCGAGGGACCCGCGCATGCGCTCTTCGAGCCAGACCAGGTCGTCGGGAACGAGCGCGCGGGGGAGGCGGAAGTCGTAGTAGAAGCCGGTGTCGATGGGCGGCCCGATGCCAAGTTCGGCATCGGGGAAGAGTTCGAGCATGGCCTCCGCGAGGACGTGCGCGGCGGAGTGGCGCATGCGGGCGAGGCGTTCTTCCTTCGGCAGGGCCGCGAGGTCAATTTGCGATTCGAGTGCTTCAGCCACCGGGAACCTCCAAGTAGAAAGCGCCCCTTTCGCTGGGACGAGGGGCGCTCGTGGTTCCACCCGGCTTTCCCGCGCGCACGGAAGCGCGACAGGCTCCTTGCGGCCGGTAACGGGGCCTACCGTGTACGCCTATCGTGAGACGATTCGGGCACAGGCTCGCGGGTGGTCTTGGCTTCCCTGCGTCGCGCTTTCAGCCAGTGGCGCGGCTCTCTGAAGGTGGGAGGCTACTCGTCCCGTTCATCGCCGTTCATATTCGGTTACCGGAGAGTATAGCACCGGGACGCGTCGCCGGGCGGTCAGGTTGCTAGAGCGGGTGACCGGGGCCGGCGAAGCCGTGCCTGGCCCGCTCGGCGGGCTGGCGCTGGCCGATGGCCTCGGCGCTGCGGTTGTAGATCTGGGGCACGTCCCAGCCAGTGAGTCCGGCATATGTATCGATCTGGCTGCGGTGATGGATGTCGTGCTCGGCCATCATCATGAGGATTCGCCAGCCAGAGAGTTCACCGTCGCTGTCGATCATTGGGATCTTGCGATGAAGCCACTCGTCGGGGGTGCCTTCGAGCAGCTCGCGGAAGCGGCGGGCGCTTTCGTTGAGGGCGGGGACCCAGAGGTCGCGACGGCTGACATCGGGCGGACGCGGGCTAATCCAACCCTCGCCGAGATAGGCACTTCCAAAGTAGAGCCGGGAGCCGGCCATGTGGCCGACGAGCTTGTTGATGCTCCAGGCCTTCTCCCCCTCGCCCGCGGCGGGGGTCCAACCATCGGCCTCGGGTGGCAGGGCGGCGATGTCGCGAGCGGCGCGGCGATTGACGGCGTCGAAGTAGCGCAGGAACTCGGCGATGGAGGTGAGCATGGGGGCATTGTAGGGGGAGGAGGGAGGAGGGAGGAGGGAGGAGGACTTGGGGGAGCCGGGCGGCTCCCCCCTGCATTGGCCGGGTGGAGTGCCGTCAGCGGATGGCAGCTGCGGCCATCTCCTTGAAGTGCTCTGTGACGGGGGAGTAGGGAAGTTCGTACACGGCGTGGACATCCCAGCTAACGAGATCCATGTACGGTTCGAGGATGGAGGTGACTTCGCGCGGGTCTTCGGTCTCCACGAGCATGAAGCCCGCGCCGCCGCCGGCAAGGTTGTACCAGCCGCGGATCTTCTCGGGGTGGTTGGTCCCGGCGGCGTGCTGCTGGAGCACGCGGTCACGCACCTTGTCGGAGGTGGTGCCGGGATACCAGGTGAAGCGGCAATACCAGAGCATGGTGAAACCTCCTGTTTCGAACGCACCCGGGGCTTTCGCCCTGCGATACGGGAGAGGCTCGGCCGATGGTCATCCTCCTTTCGGGCGTGGGTTTGTGGCGCCTTCGATCGTACTCCCGGTGTCAACGTTCGAACGGGGAATGCGAAGGGGGCCGGTTGGTCCGGCCAACCACGGACCGGGAGGCGACTTCACCCCTGGAAGCGCATGCACGAAGACCGCCGGCGTAGATGTGCCGGATGTTGCGTGGCGGCAGCCGGGTGCTCTCGCTCAATCGCGCAGAGTGATCTCCAGGGGCGGGAGCTTGGAGGTCCGGCCTCCGCCCCCGATCACTACGAGGCTGCGGGGAACGGTCTCAGAAGCCAGACGCGCCGTTATCTTCGTTTCGTCGCCCCGTTCGCCAAACGCGGGAAACGTGCCGACGGCAACCTTCTTGAGTTCGACCCCATCACCCAGCACGACGGGCGGCTCGCCCGCAAGCAGATCCCACAGTCCCTCAATCGTGACTTCGAGTTCGACGCGATCGGGCAGCCGGCGCCAGAGTATCCGCTTCAAGTCCGGCTCCGAAGGGGATCCCGGCTGAAGGTTCCAGCGCAGCTGTTGCTCGCCGATCTGATCCCTGATCTCCGTCGCCGTCGGAGTTGGCACCTCGAACGACGCCAGCGCGACTTGCAGAGTCCAAGGCCTGCTCGCTGGGTCCGACGCCACGAGTCCATCGAAGACGAGCACAAGCGGCATGTTGTCCGGCGTTGCCTCGAACCAGACTTCGTAGCCAGCCCGGGGGCCCTGTTCCTGCCGCGATTGCGCTGGCGCCAGCGTTCGCGCGCCCGCCCGGAGCTCTGGCGGCGTGAACGAGGAAAGGTTCCCCGGTAGCTCGTAGCGCACGATCGTCGCCGAGGCGGTCTTCAGGGTCTCCACGACCAGTCTGGTTCCGGCCACCTCCGTCACCACCGGCGGGAGCGTGCGGAGAGCCCGTGCTCTCTCCGCCTCCGCGCCCTGCGGCAGCTCGATGGCCAAGTGCCAACTCCCATCCACTCGCACATCATTCGCTCCTGGCGATAGCAGCGTCACCGTTCGAATATCGAGCGGCGCCGTGAGTCCGGCATGGGGCCAGGCCTCCGGGGGGAACCTGAGAACTGTCCGCCCGTCGCCGTGTACCGCCGCGCTCAACCCCGCGCTACCGGAAAGCCGGGCGTCCGACGGAACCACCCCGGCGATCTTCACACCAGGATCGTCGGAACGGATGTGAAGCCAGACATCCACGCCCGTGGCGCTGAAAACTGTCCTCTCCGCGTCCACGGTCAGACTGCCGGATGATGCAGACGCAGACTGCAGAACTGCTCCTGGAACCGTTTGCGCTTCCCCGCCCTGTTTCCTGGTTGCGCCAAGAACGAAGGCCAGGCCGAACAAGGCTATCACCAGGGCGAGCCATGCAGCACGGCGCTGTGCGATCGACCTCATTTGCGTCATCCTTACCACCAGTACTGGAAGTTATAGGCGCTTGTACTTGGCGGAGTCCACATCCACGAAATACGAGGACCGTACTGAGGCCAGTAAACGCAGTTTTGTATTGTATCGCACATTCCCGCATAGGGATTCCAGCCGATACTCCGTCCAACAGTGCAAAACATGCCGGTTGGTATGGATTGGGATCCTGTCGGATTAGCTGGCCCTGCGTTCACCACTATATAATCTGACCAATCTTCACACCAGAAGTCGACGCCCAGATATTTCGCTGCAACTCCAACAAATGTGCTCGAGCCATCGTATATGGACCAGGATACATTAGAATATCGGACATAGATACGACAATTGGCCCAATTGCAGTCGAATCAATCATCGGCCACTACACTTACCGATAAAAACGATACCTTTTCGCCACCACTCTCTTCATAAAGATTACTGTCTCCTGCCGATATATACAGACCACTTGCCGACGAGACAGATCCAGCGATGTACCCAGCAACTGGTGCCATAAGCACAAACAGAATACGGAGGCATGCTAGCATCTCGACTTGCATCGGAGAGACGAGCCGCCTGTTGGCAGCGCGGTTGGAATCAGGAATATTCATGCATGCCACGCCCCTTTGGACACCCAGTTCGACGACGGTTGGACGCCCGACACTCGTCTGCTGCGTTGGCCCCGAGGAACTTAAACCCTGAGGGCCAATCCACTGCCTCCGTGAGACTGCGATGCTCGAAGTGTGGGAGTTTACCTGAGGAATGCCACCCCGCCGTTCGACCGCCCCCGTTTGGGCGCGGTCACTTCGAGGACCACTGTGCCCACAGTGCGGCGGCCGCGGCGCGGTTCGGGGCGCCAAGCTTCTTCAGGATGTCTTCGACGACATCCTTGACGCGGCTCTCTACCGGCTCAGCAGTTCCGGGGGGGCAACTAACCGGGATTGTGCGCCGCTTGGCAAGGCGGGGTCTTGCCAGGGGTCAGTCGCTGGAGAAGGGCAGGTCGACTCCCTCGACGCGACGGCCCTGGGTGGAGTGCATGCGGGCGATCTTCTCGGGCTCGGGTTCATGGACGGTGGTGGTCTTGGGGCCGCGGACCATTGCGACACGCCCGGTGCGGCTCAGCTCGCGGATGCCGTAGGGCTCGCACATCTTGACGAGGCCATTGATCTTGTCGTCGTCACCCACGACCTGGAGGATGATGGAGTTGGTGGCGATATCGATGATATCGGCGCGGAAGACGTTGGCGATATCGAGCAGCTCGTGGCGGTTGACGTTGTTGCAGCGGACCTTCAACAGGCAAAGCTCGCGGGCGATCATGTCCTCGTTCGAGAGATCGCTCACCTTGATGACATCGATGAGCTTGTAGAGCTGCTTTTCGACCTGCTCGATGGGGGCGCTCTCGCCATCGACGACGATGGTCATCCGGCTCACTCCCGGGGCTTCGCTGTGGCCCACGGTGAGGGATTCGATATTGAAGCCGCGGCGCCGGAAGAGGCTGGCGACACGCATGAGGACGCCGGGCTTGTCTTCGACGATGGCGACCACCGTATGGTTGCCGGGGCGGGGGCGGTAGCCGTTGCTGGTGGTGGCGGTCATCGCATCATCTCCTCGGCGGGGGCTTCGATGGTCTCGGACAGGGCGGCGCCGGCGGGGACCATGGGCCAGACGTTTTCTTCCTGGTCGACGTGGAAATCGATGAGGACGGGCCCGGGGAAGGCGCGGGCTTCGGCGATGGCGGGCTCGACTTCGGCCTTGGTCTCAACACGGATGGACTTGATGCCGTAAGCATCGGCGAGCTTACAGAAGTCGGGCTGGGTCATGGCGCAGCCGCTGAAGTTCTTGTCGTAGAAGAGCTGCTGCCACTGGCGAATCATGCCAAGGTAGCCGTTGTTGAGGATGGCGATCTTGATGGGTAGGCGCTCTTCGACGACGACGGCGAGCTCCTGCATGGTCATCTGGAAGCCGCCATCTCCACAGATGGCCCAGACCTCCTGCCCGGGAAGGGCGATCTGAGCGCCAATGGCTCCGGGCAGTTCGAAGCCCATGGTGCCAAGCCCACCCGACGAGATGAGCTGCCTTGGGCGCTGGTAGAAGTAGTGCTGGCCGGCCCACATCTGGTGCTGGCCAACCCCGGTGACGATGGTGGCGTTGCCCCGCGACTCCTCGTAAAGGGTGCGGATGACGTATTGGGGGAGCATGCGGCGGGACTCGCGGATGTGGAGGCTCGGGTGCTCCTCGCGCTGGACATCGATCCACTTCCGCCAGGTCTCGCGCTTCTGTTCCTTTACGCGCGCCGTGATGGCGGGGAGCACGTGCTTGACATCGCCGACGATGGGGACGGCCGTCGCGAAGTTCTTGCCGATTTCGGCGGGGTCGATATCGATGTGGATGATCTTCGCGTTGGGATTGAAATCCTTGAAACGTCCCATGGCGCGGTCATCGAAGCGCATGCCGATGCCAATGACAACATCGGCGGTATCGGCGGCCATGTTGGCGTAGTACATGCCATGCATGCCGAGCCAGCCGTAACTGAGCGGGTGTTCTTCGGGGAAGGCGCCTATGCCGAGGAAAGTGGTGACCACCGGGATGCTGGACTTTTCGACCAGCGCGCGCAGCTCGTCGCTGGCGTTGCCCCAGATAACACCGTGGCCGGCGATGATGATGGGCTTCTTGGCCTGGTCGATGAGCTCGGCGGCGCGGCGGATCATGCCCGGGTGGCCTTCGGTGGTGGGCTTGTAGCCACGGAGGTTGATCTGCTCGGGCCAGTCGAACTCGGCCTCTTCCTGGAAGACGTCTTTGGGGATATCGACGAGCACCGGGCCGGGGCGGCCGGTGGTGGCGATATGGATGGCCTCGCGGATGGTCATGGCGATGTTATCGGGGCGCATCACAAGGTAGTTGTGCTTGGTGATGGGCATGGTGATGGCAGTGATGTCGGCTTCCTGGAAGCCGTCCTTGCCGAGGAGGGTCCGGGAGACGTTTCCGGTGAGGGCGAGGACCGGTGTGGAATCGAGGTAGGAGGTGGCGATGCCGGTGACGAGGTTGGTGGCGCCGGGGCCGCTGGTGCCCAGGCAAACGCCGAGCCGGCCGGTGGCCCGGGCGTAGCCGTCAGCCATGTGGGCCGCACCCTGTTCGTGGCGGACGAGCACGTGGCGTATGGAGGGATAGGAGGGAAGGGTATCGTAGAGTGGCAACACCACGCCGCCGGGATAGCCGAAGATGGTGTCGATACCTTCCCGCTGGAGGCACTCCAGCAGGATCTGTGCGCCAGTCATGCGCGTCATGGGGCAGAGTCCTTCCTGCGGCCAGTGGATTTGTACCCGGCATCTGCCCCGGTGAGAGGCTGGCCGGCGCCCGCCACGCCATACGGTCGTGGCTACCCGGGGGAGGCCGTAGGCCCCGATCCAGGGTTGAAGGCAAGGAGGGCGGCCGGTAAGCCGCGGGTCCCCCCGACGTAAACCGCAGGGCTCCAGTGTATAGCGGGTTCAGGAATTACGTCGATTGAGGGTTACGAAGAAGACGCGGGCGACGAGTCAATCGCCGGAGACGAGCGCCGCATCGATGAGCGCGCCCCCACGCGTCTGGGCCGCCGTCAGCCCTGTGACCCTCAGCGCCGCAGTGACGTCCGACAGGCTGCCGATGACGATCCGGATTTCGCCCGAGCCGTCGCGCAGCTCCGCGATCGCTCCAGCGCCATCAGCCGTCGGCCGGCTCCAGACCGCACGAAATGAAGGCAGGGCCTCCTCGGCTGCCTTTGCGAAGGGGGCGACCGCGGCCGCCTTCGTGCTCTGATCGGCGACCCTCTCTTCGGGTGTCAGAAGGCGCGCGCTGAGTGCCGCTCCCACTTCAATGGCCACCCGGCCGCCCGGGGAATCAAGGACAACGGCTGGCGTCCCGGACGCTCCGGTGCTCCAACCGAGAAGGAAGACGTTGGCAGGGCTGGTACCAGGCAGGAGAGTAGCCAGGGGCATTGCCGAGGAGTCGCCCTGCGGGCGCAGGAGTAGAAGCCTGCCATTGGAAAGGGCTACAAATGCCGTTCCATCGGGGTCCCACCCGTAACCGCCGCTGGCCAGTGAATTGGCTGCGGGCGAACCGGCCTCCGGGCCACCGGCCCGCGCAAGGATGGCCCCCGAGCGGCCGATCACGTAGGACACGTCTCCGGAAACGGCAATGTAAGCCGATCCAGGCGCCCAGGCAATCGCCGATGCCAGGCTCTCCACGGGAAGTTGAGTAACCGTCTCCTTGCCGCTCTGGCTGTCGATCAGGTGAAGGTTGATTGGAGAACCCGCCGTCCGAGGGAGGGCCAGCGCGGCGACAAGAGAGCCGTCGGGGGCGAGTACGAGGGCATCGAAGTGATCGGGCGTGCCCACAGTTCGCACCTTCCCGGTCCCGGCGCTGAGGACTCGCACCCGGCTCGCCCCTCCACTCTCATCGACAAAGGCGATCACCGCCGACAGGCTACCGGTTGCATTTACCGTAGTGCCTGGCCCGCCGCGGTAGATGGAGTTCATGGCAACGACAACGGCGACTGCAAGCAGGACGAGGGCCCCGCACAGAAAGAGCACGATCAATTTTCGATGCATAAGAAGGTTCACTGGGTTGCATCTCCTTTGACCAGCGTTACCCTAGAACCAGCCTGAACGGTGCCAATACGGCCCACCTTGCCACGTATTGACATGCTCTTGTTTCCAGTTGGTCGGATTGCGCTGCCAATACATATACCAACTCCACTGACCATAGACCGCACAGGTTGGATATCCTACTGCATATGTGCACGGCGGACCTTGCAGTTCTTCTTGAACATATTCATCTGGATTATGTTGAACGTAATACCACGAATTGCCGTACCCAGCTACTTGTGAGACGTAATGCCATCCGCTCTGTTGATAATACTGTCCGGGTGGAACCTGCGCGCACAGCCCAAATACGTATGCATTTGCTGCGTTCACTTCATTATCAGGAGGCGACGAGCCGTACTGTGCTGCATAGCAGTACGACCCATGCGCTGAAGCGATGTCTAGAGCTATCCCCCATATGAGCCATAGTCCGACGAGTGAGGCGCCAACGCTTGCGATGATCTTTATTCTGGTGGTTATCAGCGACTTCATCGTCGTCTCCGAAGAGGATGGCTTCGAATCTCGACCTGCTCACAGCACGTGCATCGCACGCAGACTAGTCCCGATGAACGCCCGCCGCCAATATCCTCTTTCGGCCTCATCCAGATGAGCACATCCACTTGGACGAGCCCGGGCGATAAGTCAGGGCCGCGGGTTGTCCCGGACGTCTATCCACCTCGCAACGGCGTGGGCGCGGCTGTTAGCACCGAGCTTGAGATAGGAGTGCTTCAAGTAGGTCTTGATTGTTCCTTCGCTAAGCGTCATTGCCAGCGCGATCTGCCTGTTTGTGTAGCCTGCAGCGGCCAACTCGAGCGCACGCCGCTCTTGTTCACTCAGGTGAGGGATGTGCCTTTCGTCCACGTTCCAACCCCCGGCTATGGGATGGGATGCGGAGACCCGGGGAGCCTGACCTCCGCCCTGGCAGCCGACTGGCGCCATCATACAACCTGGGTGCAAGACGAATAGGGGACACCAGGTGTCTATCCCCCACCGTACGGCTGGAAGGTGAGGGAAGCGATCTTCGCCCCCTACCCCGCGAGCACCGCCTTGAGGCGGTCGATCTGGGGCACGGGGCTGGGGTCGAAGCCGTTGAGGAGGGCCAGGTAGCAGGAGACGAAATCGCCCCAGGCAGTGCCTGCGACCATCTGGGCGAGGGCGGCATTCCCGGCCACCGGGACAGGGTGCACAGGCACTCCCGCCTCTTCGAAGAGCGAACGCGTGACCTTGAAACGGAGGGCGGTCCGTTCATCGTAGAGGGCCGATTCGAGCGTCACGAGTGAGACGCTCTCACCCGCCGTGGAAGCGGTGGCGAGCCCGACGATGAGGTTGTGGTCGGCTTCGGGGAGGACGTCGGCGGCAGCGAGCACTTTGCCGTTTTCGGCCAGCTGGTTCTTGAAGCGGGAGGCGACAGGGGCGAGATGCCCGGCCCCGAGAACGAAGGGAACGCGGCCAAGCAGCGCCTGGGCGAGCTGCTTGGCCGGGTTGTGGGCGGCCGGGACGTCGGTCCCGAGGTCATGGGAGACGAGAGCGTCGTGGAGAGCGGCGGCGGTGGCGACATCTTCCCGGTCTATGGTCACCAGGCCGAGGCTCGCACCCAGCCTGAGGAGGGGGGCGAGACTATGAGGGAGGGCAGCGCGAGGAGCAGACCTGTAGGTGAGCGGGTAGACCGGCACGCCATCGTCCCGGGCGCGTCCGGCGAGCTGGCCGCCGCCTGTGACGGCAAGGATTGCCGCGCCCCGCTTCCAGGCGTCGTCGTAGCAGGCGAGGCTCTCTTCGGTATTGCCACTGTAGGACGAGACGATGACCAGGGTCCGGTCCGACACGAAGTTGGGCAGGGCGTAACCGCGGGTCACGATGACGGGGATCTCGGCCGACTGTTCGCAGAGCGCGGCGAAGTAGTCTCCGGCGGTCGCTGAGCCCCCCATTCCGGCAATGACAACGCTGCTGGCCGACGCAGCCCCGGCGGGGAGCTCGATTTCTTCGGCGGCTTCCCAGCCCTTGAGCAGTTCGACACCAAGCGCGGCGGCATGGTCGAGCATGCCGGAAGCGTCGAGGGAGAGCAGCCCGTGGTCGTCGAGGCGGCTCATGAGGCCACCCCCGCAAGGGCCTTGCCGGCTTCAAGCATGGGTTCCACGAGATCCTCCGAGCGGACTTCGGTGTAGATACGAAGCAGAGGCTCCGTCCCGGACAGGCGGAGCAACAGCCAGCCTTCATCGATGAGAAAGCGCCAGCCATCGAGGCGGTCGCTGGCGGTGACAGGGCGGCCGGCAAGCTCGGCCGGGGACGCCGCGTTGAGCCTGGCCCGGACTGCATCGTTAGCGCCGGGCTGGAGCTCGAAATCGAGCCGCCGGTAGAAGTGCGGGCCGGTGATAGCGAAGACATCGCGGAGGAGCTCGGAAGGGGGGCGCCCGGTCGCGGCCACATAGTCGAGCAGGTAAAGGCCGGCCAGGATGCCGTCGCGCTCGGGCAGGTGGCCACGGAAGCCGTACCCGCCCGATTCTTCGCCACCAATGAGCGCGTCTTTTTCCATCATGAGAGGCCCAATGTGCTTGAAGCCAACGGGCGTTTCGAGGCATTCGACGCCATAGTGGCGGGCGAGCAGGTTGGCCATGCGGGTGGTGGTTATGGAACGCACGATAGCGCCGCGAAGCTGCCGTTCGCCAAGAAGGTAGTTCACCAGGAGGGCGAAGGTGCGGAGCTGGTCGACATAGACGCCCTTCTCGTCCACGAGGCCAGTGCGATCGGCGTCGCCGTCATTGGCAATGCCAATGGAGTAGCTGCCGGCCGCGACAAGGGTGAGGAACTCGCCGAGATTCGATTCGATGGGCTCAGGGGCGCGAATGCCCGGGAAAAGCGGGTTGCGCTCGTTGTGGATTTCAGTGACAGAGGTGGCGCCACCTCCGAGGAGCTCGGCAAAGAGACCGGCGCCGGCGCCGAACATCGGGTCGGTTGCGACGCGCAGGCCGGCCGAGCGGATGCGAGGAACATCGACCTGGCGGCCAAGGGCGGCGAGGTAACCGGGGATGGGGTCGAAGCGCGCGATGCTGTCGCTGCTGGCCGGGGCGAGCCTGACACCCGCATGGGCGGCGAGGATTGCGGGCACGCGCGCTTCGATGTCGGCAACTATCTCGGGGGAGGCGCTGCCGCCGTAGTGGGGCTTCACCTTGATCCCGTTCCACTGGTAAGGATTGTGGGAGCTGGTGACAACGACGCCGCCGCAGGCGCCTGTTTCGATGATGCGATAGCTCAGGGCGGGCGTGGGCGCCGGGCGGCTGGCGAGCTGGACGGTGAACCCTGCTCCTGCCAGAACGCGTGCCACCACCAGGGCGAACTCGTCGGAAAGAAAGCGCGTGTCGTAGCCGACGACGACGGGGCGGCCCTTGCCGTAGGTGTGAGTGAAGTGGTCCGCAACGGCGCGGGCGCAGGCACGGACGTTCTCGAAGGTGAATTCCTCGGCGATGATGGCTCGCCAGCCATCGGTACCGAAGCGTACAGGATTAGCTGCCATTTCCCGCATGATACCGGGTCCGGGGCTCAATGCTCGTCCCGGGGGGGACGATTGCGCGCGGTTCGATCACGGCGTGGCTGCCGACGACGGCGCCGGTCACGGTGGCGGACTCGCCTACCTGTACGCCATCAGCGAGGATGGCGCCGCTCACAACGGCTCCTTCGCCGATGATTACGGACTCCCAGAGGAGCGAGTCATTGACCGATGCGTGCGCCCCAACCCGGCTGCCCGCACCGAGCGAGGAACCGGCGACAATTGCGGTAGTGTCAATGGCGACGCCCTCAGCGATGGGCTGGCAGTGGCCGCGGGCAAGGAGTTCGCGATTGAGTGCGAGGTAGCGGGCAGGGCTGCCGATATCGGCCCAGAGCCCGGCAAAGCGGTAGCCGAGCACATTGCGGCGGCGGGCAACGAGAGACGGGAAGAGGGTTTCTTCAACGCGGACGGCGCCGGGCGGTATCTCATCAACGAGCCCGGGTTCGAAGATCCAGACGCCGGCGTTGACGAGGCGGCCCGGGGCAGTGCCGGGCGGCGGCTTCTCGACGAAGCCAGTGACCAGCCGCTGTTCATCGACGACGGCGACGCCGAACTGGGAGGGATCGTCGACCTCATAGAGGGCGAGCGTCAGGTCGGCGTTGGCTGCCTGGTGGGCCTGGAGGGCATCGGCGAAATCGAAGTCGGCGAAGACATCGCCATTGACCACAACGAAGCGGCCTTCCACGCCGGCTTCGCTCACAGCATTACGGATTGCACCGCCCGATTCGAGCCGCTGGTGTTCGAGGACCTGGACGACCTCGATGCCATGGACGCGGCCACCTGGGTAGGCAGCAGCCAGGTCTTCGTTGTTGATGCCGATGGCCAGGATGGCGCGGCTGAAGCCGGAGCGGCCGAGCCATTCGAGCAGGTAGGCGATGGCCGGCCGGTTGCAGAGGGGCACGAGGCTCTTATGGCGCGCGAAGGTGAGCGGCCTGAGCCGCGTCCCCTGGCCGCCGACAAGGACGATTGCGTCCATTGCGGCTCGGTCGCTCCTCTAGTCGCGCAGCCCGGCGCTGGCGCGCAGGTCAGCGGCGCGGCCCGTGTCTTCCCAGGCGACGTTGAGGTCGTTGCGGCCGAAGTGGCCGTAGGCGGCTGTCGCCCTGTAGATGGGCTGGCGGAGGTTGAGGTCGCGGATGATGGCGCCCGGGCGGAGATCGAAGTGCTTCCTGACAGCGGCGAGGATGGCTTCGTCGGGAACGCGGCCTGTACCAAAGGTCTCGACCCCCACCGAGGTGGGATGAGCAACACCGATGGCGTAGGAGAGCATGAATTCGCAGCGCGTGGCGAGCCCGGCAGCGACGATGTTCTTGGCTACCCAGCGGGCGGCGTAGGCGCCGGAGCGGTCGACCTTGGTCGGGTCTTTGCCGCTGAAAGCGCCGCCGCCGTGGCGGGCGATGCCGCCGTAGGTATCGACGATGATCTTGCGGCCGGTGAGGCCGGCATCCCCTTTCGGGCCACCGGTGACGAAGCGCCCGGATGGATTCACGAAGACCTTCGTCTTCGAATCGATGAGACGGGGGTCAACGATGGTGCCGATGATGTGCTCGCGGACGTCGGTCTCGATGGTCTCGTTGTTGACATCCTCGGCGTGCTGGGTGGAGATGACGATTGCCTCGGCGCGGACGGGGCGCCAGTCGTCGCCGTACTCTAGGGTGACCTGCGACTTGCCATCGGGGCGGAGCCATGGCAGTTCGGCGTTCTTCCGGGCCTGGGCGAGGCGGCGTGTGAGCTTGTGGGCGAGGGAGATGGTCATGGGCATGAGCTCGGGCGTTTCGGTGCAGGCGAAGCCGATCATCATGCCCTGGTCGCCGGCGCCGGTATCGAGATCCTCCAGGGTGACCTCCCCATGCCGGGCCTCCCAGGAGCGATCGACGCCGTGCTTGATGTCGTCCGACTGCTCGTTGATGGCGGTGATTACTCCACAGGTATCGGCATCGAAACCGATCTGCGACGAGGTGTAGCCGATCTCGCGAATGGTGGAGCGAACGATGCGGGGAATGTCGACGTACACGTCGGTCGTAATCTCGCCGGTGACGAGTACGAGCCCGGTGGTGATGGCGGTTTCGCAGGCCACGCGGGCTTTGGGGTCCTCGGTGTAGATGGCATCGAGCACCGCATCGGAGATCTGGTCACAGACCTTGTCGGGGTGCCCCTCGGTGACGGATTCGGAGGTGAGGAGTCGCCGTTCAGACATTGCCGGTCCTGTTTGCTGATGGATTTGCCTCGGCGCCGATGCCCGGGATTGCGGGCATTGAAAAACCCCTCACGGGGGAGGGGTTGGCCGCGCCCTGAGGCGCCTGGTCCCCTCCAGCAGAGGGGCGGGCATCGGCTGCCCGCCTTTTGTTGCCCGCTGCCGATGCGGCGGGCCGCGTCGTCTTGGCACCTTGGAGGCATAACCAGGTTGCCGGGTGTGGCGGGCATGGGCCCGGTTCACCCTCTTGACGCACTTTGAATAGTAGCAGGAACGCCGCGTGATGGTCACGCGCTATACTCAGGGGATGGGCACGACTTCCACTGTTTACCAGGCGGTCCGAGAGCAGGCCCTCAAGCTCGGCGAGGATGAGCGGGAGTTGCTGATGGTCGAATTGGCCGCCAGCATCGAGGCAGGCCGGGAACCGGGCTACGAGGCAACCTGGGCCGCCGAAATCCGCCGGCGATTGGACGACATCGACCAGGGCCGGGCGGAACTGCTCGATGAGGACCACCTCGACGCGTTTGTGTGGGGCGAAGGCGCACGCGAGTCTGCCTGAAATATGCGGATACGCGCGGAGCGGCGTGCAGCTGAGGAACTGCTGGCGATCCGGATGTGGTACCGCCAGCAGAGCCCGACTGCCGAGGCGTCCTTCTTCGATGCCTACGAGCGGGCGAAACAAACGCTTCGCGCCTCACCCGCTGCGGGGGCTCCCTTTCTTGGAGGCACGCGCAGACTGGTGATGACCGGGTTCCCGTACAGCGTCGTCTACAGAACTGAGAACGACTGGGTCACGATCGTAGCCATAGCACACGCCAAACGAAGGCCGGGATACTGGACCAAGGGCTAACAACCGCCCTGGCCGGACGGCCGGGGCCGATCGATGGCCACCCGCTACCTAGGTTCCTTCCTGCCAGCTCGAGAGGTAGCGCTGCTGCTCGTCGGTGAGGTAGTCGATGGAGACGCCCATGGCGTGAAGCTTGAGGCGGGCGATCTCCTCGTCGATTTCCCTGGGGAGCTCGTAGACGTGCTTCTCCAGCTTCTGGTGGTTCTGGGCGATCCACTCGGCGCCGAGCGCCTGGTTGGCAAACGACATGTCCATTACCGCGGCGGGATGGCCTTCGGCAGCGGCAAGGTTGACGAGCCGGCCCTCTCCGAGCACGAAGAGCTTGCGTCCATCGAGCAGCCGGTACTCCTCGACCGAGGGGCGGACGGCGCGCTTCCCTTCGCTCATCGAAGCGAGCGCCTTGAGGTTGATCTCGGCGTCGAAGTGGCCGCTGTTGGCCACGATGGCGCCGTCCTTCATGGCCTCCATGTGGGCACGGTCGATGACGTTGACGTCGCCGGTGAGGGTTACGAAGAAGTCGCCGAGGGGCGCGGCCTCTGCCATGGGCATGACGCGGAAGCCATCCATGACCGCCTGGAGGGCGCGTACGGGGTCGACTTCGGTGACGACGACGTGGGCGCCCATGCCGCGGGCACGTTCGGCAAGGCCGCGGCCGCACCATCCGTAGCCGGCGACGACGAAGGTCTTCCCGGCGAGGAGCACGTTGGTCGCTCTCACGATGCCGTCAATGGTGGATTGCCCCGTGCCGTAGCGGTTGTCGAAGAGGTGCTTGGTGTCGGACTCGTTGATGGCGACGATCGGGTAGCCGAGGGCGCCGTCCTTAGCCATCGCTTTGAGGCGGATGACGCCGGTGGTTGTCTCTTCGGTACCGCCCACGACGCCATCGAGGAGATCGCGACGGTCCTTGTGGAGGGTGGCGACCACATCGGCCCCGTCGTCCATCGTCAGCTGGGGGCGATGCTCAATGGCCTGGTGGATATGCCGGTAGTAGGTCTCGTTGTCTTCGCCACAGATGGCGAAGACGGGGATGCCGAAGTCGTTGACGAGCGCAGCGGCGACGTCGTCCTGGGTGGAGAGGGGATTGCTGGCGCAGAGGCGGAGGTCAGCTCCGCCGTCTTTCAGGGTGATGGCCAGGTTCGCGGTCTCGGTTGTGACATGGAGGCAGGCCGTCATACGAATGCCCAGGAGGGGCTTCTCGCGGGAGAAGCGGTCGCGAATGAGGCGCAGCACGGGCATTTCGCGGGCCGCCCACTCGATGCGGCGGACACCTTCGGGGGCGAGCGAGAGCTTCGCTATGTCGTGGGGGACGGTCATGGGTGTGGTCCTTCCTGGAGCGCCGGGACGCTACCGGGGCCGGCGTACCCGGAAGCCCTGCCCGGAGCGCTCAGCGCCTGAGCGTCACGAAAGAACCATGATATCGGCGGCCCCGAATAGACGCTCGGAGCCGGCGGAGAGAGGCGCCAAAGCCCAGGACATCACGGCGGGCGGCGCTCGCCTCCACGAGCTGGCAGGCTTCTCGATAGCCGAGGCGCTCGTAGGCTGCGACGGCGGGGCGATTGGAGGGGTCGACGGTGAGAACCACAGTCGAGCAGAAGGCGAGGAGAGTCTCGGTGACGGCGCTGGTGGCAGCGGTGGCATAGCCGCGGCCACGGTAGGCGGGGTGGGTGAAGACGTTGCCGACGACGGCAACGCCCTCCTGGGGTGAGACAACGTGGGTGCCGGCAACGGCGGCGAGCCGGCCCTGGACCACTACGCCGCGATAGACACCCCTGTCGAGGTGTTCGGGCACGTAGTAGCTGGGGCCACCTTCCGAGCCGTAGAGAGCGTTGACGCGACGGATATCGAGACCGGTCAGAGGGACGGTCGTCACATCGGAAAACGGGATGAACGCCCCACCCATGACGCTCATGCGGATCATCGTCTGCTGGGTGGCGAGACGAAAGACGCGCTTCAGCACATCGATATGCTGGGGCTGGGCGGTGGCGTAGGTATGGGAGGGCCCGGGGTGAATGGAGAGGATGGCGGCGACTGCGTCCGGGTCACCCATAACGAAGGTGGCGTCGCCGAGGCCGCCCTTGCTGTGCAGCACCAGCCCGGAGCCAGATTCGCCCCAGGCGCGGTACCAGTGGGCGCGCTCGTAGAGCCCGGGTTCGAGCTGGCCGAGGGCATAGGCGGTGTAGTCGATGCGCGGCTTCAGGATTTCGCGGATGCGCGCCGGGTCGCGAAGGCGCTGGACGATGTAGTCGTAATGGCGCCGCGTGGCTCCTTCCCAGCGCATCTCGTTCTCGGCCACTACTTCCCAACCTCGAAGTGAGTGAGCGCGCGGAACTCCAGGTAGCGGGCTTCGACTTCGTCGCGGGTGAGGGTGAGGAGCCGGGCGGGCCCATAGCCTTCGACCTGGAAGGAAGCGACGGTCGAGCCGTAGACGACGGCGCGCCGGACCTGGGCGGCTGTTACCTCGGGGAGCGTATCGAGGTAGCCGAGGAAGCCGCCGGCGAAAGCGTCCCCGGCGCCGGTGGGGTCGACAACTTCTTCAAGCGGGTAGCCGGGGGCAACGAAGTAGTCGTCCTCGCTCACGAAAGCAGCGCCGTATTCTCCAAGCTTGATGATGACGCCGGCCGGGCCGCCGTTCAGCAGGGCCCGGCCGGCCCTGGCGATGCTCGGCGTGCGGGCGATTTCGCGGGCCTCGCTTTCGTTGAGGGAGACGAAGCCGGCCTGGCGCATGGTGAGACGCAGCTCATCGAGGGCGCCGTCGATGAAGAACTTGATCGTGTCTACCATGGTGATGCGAGGAGCGGCGAGTGCACCCATGATGTTTCGCTGGAGCACGGGGTCGCCAGCGGCAAGGAAGGCCGTGGAGGAGCGCTCCCAGCCCGGTGGAAGGCGGGGCTGCCAGCCGGCGTTGACGCCAAGCTCGGTGTAGAGGGTGTCGCGGGTGTTCATATCGAAGTGGTAACGCCCGCCCCAGCGGCTGGTCTTGCCGCCGGGGATGGTTTCAAGGCCGGCGAGGTCAATGCCGCGGCCTTCGAGCTTCTGGCGCTCGGGGGTAGGGAAGTCATCGCCGATGGCGGCGAGGAGACGGACATCGGTGAAAAGCGCGCCGGCCAGGGCGGCGCAGGTGGCGGAGCCGCCGAGGGAATCTCTCACCTTCGCGAAGGGCGTCTCAATCTCATCGATGGCAACCCAACCGGCAACGAGGAGGGTCACGACAGCACCCCCAGCCGGCGCGCAAGGATGGGGCCGAGCCGCTTGCGGGCCGGCTCATCGATAGCTTCTGGCGCGGTTACGAGCGCGGCATCGAGAGCGGTGTGGCAGGTGCAATCACCTTCGGGAAGCCCATGGACGAGTTGACGAACGGCGGCGCGGCTCGTTTCGACATTGCGCTGGAGGACGGCAAACACGGTCGCCGCATCTACAGCATCGTGGTCGTGGTGCCACGCGTCGTAGTCGGTGACAGCAGCAAGGACGCAGTAGCAGAGCTCCGCCTCGCGCGCGAGGCGCGCCTCGGGAAGGGCGGTCATGCCCACGATATGGGCACCCCAGGAGCGGAAGAGATGGCTCTCGGCACGTGTGCCGAAGGCGGGACCTTCAATGACGACGTAGGTGGCGCCTTCGCTCACTGTGGCCCCGGCGCGGCGGGCAGCGGCGGCGACCGCGCTGCACAGCGAATCGCAGAAAGGGTCGGCCATGGCGATGTGGGCCACGACACCGTGGCCAAAGAAGGTGGCGGGACGCTGACCTGCCGTGCGATCGATGAGCTGGGCCGGCACGGCCATATCGCCGGGGTGATACCCCTCGTCGAGGCTCCCGACGGCGGAGACGGCGAGGACACGCCGCACGCCCAGGGACTTCAGGGCCCAGAAGTTGGCCCGCTGGGGGAGCTCCGAGGGGAGGAGCGAATGGCCACGCCCGTGGCGGGCGAGAAAGGCCACGCGGCGTCCATCGAGGTTGCCCACGCGGATGGCATCGCTGGGAGTTCCGAAGGGAGTTTCGACCCTGACCTCTTCAACGCCACCGAGGCCGGGCATCTCATAGAAGCCCGAGCCGCCGATGACTGCGAGATCGATGGAACCTGACACGGCCGGCTGCTCTCTGGCGGAAGGATTGGGTGCAGTTTAGCGGTTTGGCGTACCTATGGCTGCCGGAAGAGGTCCGCAATCGCAGCGTGGTATGGGGGACGGAGGACGCCATGCTCGGTGATGATGGCGGTGATGCAGGAGGCAGGGGTTACATCGAAAGCGGGATTGTAGGCGTCGACCCCGTCAGGGCTCCAGCGAACCCCCGCGTATCCGCCCACTTCGGCGGGCGACCGGAACTCTATCGGGATCTCAGCGCCAGAGGGGCAGGCGGGGTCAAAGGTGGAGGTGGGGGCAGCGATATAGAAGGGAACGGCGTGGCGCGCGGCAACGGCGGCAAGGCCGTAGGTGCCAACCTTGTTGGCGGTATCGCCATTGGCGGCAATCCGATCGGCGCCGGTGATCACAGCATGGACGATGCCGGAGGCGATGAGCGACGCGGCGGCAGTATCGGGCAGGAGCGTGCCAGGGATGCCCAGGCGGGTAAGCTCCCAGGCGGTGAGGCGGGCGCCCTGGAGGAGGGGGCGGGTCTCGGTGGCGAAGCAGCGGTCGATGCGCCCCAATGCGTGGGCTGTGGCAATGACGCCCAGGGCGGTGCCGATCCCGGCCGTCGCCAGCGCGCCCGTGTTGCAGTGGGTGAGCACCGATGCTGCCGGTGGGAGCAGGCCGGCTCCGAATCGTCCGATTGCCTGGTCTTCGGCCTGCCGCAAGGAGAGCATACGGATGGCGTTGTACCAGAGGGCCTCGCGTCGCGCTGGTGCATCGGGGCCGGCGACGCGGGCGAGTGCGAGCGCATCGCCAGTGGCGCGGCCCAGGTCCGTGGCCGTGGGGCGGGTCGCACAGATCTGGTCGGCGGCGCGGCTGAGGTCCTCGTCGGTGGCAGGGGTGGTATCGGCGGCAATGGCCATCCCGGCGGCGCCGGCAAGGCCAAGCAGGGGGGCGCCACGCACACGAAGTTCGCGAATGGCCTCGCACACCGCGCTGATGTCGGAAAGGAGAAGACGCCGTTCTGCGAATGGGAGGGCGGTCTGATCGAGGATGTCGATGCCCCTGCCCGGGAGCAGGCGGATGGGCTCGATGGGGGCGGTCACGAACTCAGTCTAGTACGAAGCGGATGGAAGAGCCGCAGACCGGGCTGTTGTTCAGCCCGCGCCCGCGGATGTGGTCCTGACGGAGGCCTCGAGTGTCTCCAGGTCGCGCTGGAGGCGGTCACGCGTGGGGCGGTCGACGCTGGCAAGCAGGCTGGAAACGTGAACCAGGAGGCGCCCTTCGATGGCCCGGACAATCTCCGTGCCGGACGCGGTTAGCTGAAGGCGGACGGCGCGGCGGTCTTCCAGGTCGCGCAGGCGCAGGACGTGGCCGGCCCGTTCGAGGCGGTCGAGCACGCCGGTAACGGTCTGCGATTGCTGTGAGAGGAAATCGGCCACAAGACGGGGCTGGGGGCGGTCAAAGGAATCGATGGCGAGGAGGGTGACGGCCTGGATGAAGGTGACGCCGTGTTCCTGCACCAGGCGCCGGTCGAGCTCGCGGACGAAGGCGTTGGTGGTGCGGTAGAGGCCAGCGACGAGGTCAAGCTCGTGCGTTGCTCCGATGCTGGTGGTAACCATGGCGGCATTGTAACACGCTTATCCCAAACCGCGATGCATTCCCGCACCAAATGCTATGGCTTTGTGGATTTAGCGCTAGATCAACTTCGTATATTGTCAACTTCCCGGCGGCAGGTGCATCGCTTAGTAGCGGATGATGCTGAAGGCGTCGTAGCCGCTGAGGGCTGCGCGGCCGTTGAGCGCCTCGAGCTCCACGACAAAGCCGAACCCGGCAACCACGCCACCGATGAGCTCGACGAGCTTGGCGGAGGCGCGAGCGGTGCCGCCGGTGGCGAGAAGGTCATCGACGATGTAGGCCCGCTGGCCGTTCGTGAGGGCATCGGCGTGGATATCCAGCTGGCTATCGCCGTATTCGAGTGAGTACTCCACGGACATGCGTGCGGCAGGGAGCTTGCCCGGCTTTCGCACAGGAATGAAGGGGAGGCGCATCCGATCGGCGAGCGGGCCGCCGAACAGGAACCCACGCGATTCGATGCCCACGATCGCGCCCGGACGGGCGCCGGTGGCGTTCGCCTGCAGCTGGTCCAGCACCCCGGTGAAGGCGGCGGTATTGGCCAGGAGCGGGGTGATATCGCGGAAGAGGATCCCCGGGCGGGGAAAGCCGGGCACGTCGCGGATGAGCGATTTGAGGTCCATGGCGCGCATTCTAGTACGCGGCACGGAGCACGCTCATCCGCGGACGGCCGGCGACCGCCGGTCAGGCGGCGGGGAGGAATTCAAGCGGGTCCCACCGGGCGCCCAGAAGGGGTTCTGACGGCGCCCCGAGCCAGCGTTCGATGACGGTGGCGTAGACGCGGCGGAAGTCCGTGGTGAAGGGCACGTTGCCGTTGTCGACCAGCTTCTTGAGGTCGGGCGGGTCGCCGTAGAGGCCGCGACGCACGCCATCGCCGAGGGCGAAGAGGACGCTTGCGGCGCCGTGGTCGGTGCCACCGCTGGCGTTTTCCTGGACGCGCCGGCCGAACTCGCTCCAGGTGAGCACGAGCACGTCCTGCGCTTTTCCCTGTGCGGCAAGGTCGTTGTAGAAGGCCGTGAGGCCCTGGTCGAGCTCCTGCATGAGGCGGGGGTGGTCAGTCGCCTGGCTGGAATGCGTGTCAAAGCCGCCGAGGGTGATGTGCCCGACACGCATGCCGAGGCCACCGACGATGACCTCGGCAAGGAGCGAGAGGCCCGATGCGAACGAGGTCTTGGGGTATTCGACGGCGGGCTTGTAGAGCTGTGCCGCCTCTGCCAGCTGCTTCGAGCTCTCGACGGCGCTGTCGACGGTGGTTTCGAGGAGGACGCCGTAGGGTGAGGCGGATGGGTACTGTTCGTACAGCTTGAGCAGGGTGGCCGAGCGTGGGTCGGAACCATCCCCAGCCTTCATGCGCACTTTGAAGGCATAGTCGGCCGCATTGCGTACGGAGGGTATCGGGACGCTTGCTGAGCGCATCTCCGCGGGGGTGGAGGTGCCGACGTTGAAGCCAAGGAATGGGTCATGCTGCTGCGATTCGAGCTCCTCAAGGGTGCGGCCAAGCCAGCCGTACTGGAAGCTGAGCCCGGGGTCGCCGGCCTGCCAGATGGCCATGGACTTGAAGTGGCTGTAGTCCTGGCCGGGATAGCCGACTCCGCGAACGGCAGCGAACTTGCCCGCGTCCCAGAGCCCTTTGAGCCCGGTGAGGTTCGGGTGCAGGCCGAAGCCGGATTCGAGGGGCAGGGCCGATTCATCGGGCACGCCAAGGGCCTTGCGGGCGGAACGGTAGGCCGAATCACCGACCGGGATGAGCGTGTTGAGGCCATCGTTGCCTCCTGCGAGTTGGACCAGCACGAGCACTTTGCCGTTGCTGGCCGCAGCGTAGGCGGGATTCTGGGCGGCGAAGGCAAGGGAGCCCTTGAGGAGCGGGCTGGCGACTGTCCCAATGCTGACGAGGGCCGTGCCCCTGATGAAGTTCCTGCGCGAAAGCATGGCCGGCGCCTCCTAGATGAGCTGGTATTCGGGGCTGGCGAGCACCAGGTAGGCCACGGCGGCGGCTCTTTCCTGGGCGTTGGCGATGGTTCGCGCGTGAGCATAGAGCGCCTCGCGAGATTCGGTGGGGACGTTGCCATCGACGAGCACATGCAGCGCCCGGTCAACGACCTCCTCGGGAGTGGCAGCCCCGGCAAGGGCGGGAAGGACAAGCGGCTGGCCACGCACCCCGAAGAGGAACTGGTCGAGGAAGTTCACACGGGCAAAGAAAGTGCTGGAGGATAGCCAGGCGGCGCCGCCGGGCCAGCCGGCGACGTTCGGCGGCTCGAAGAGGATCTGATCCATGCCAACGTAGGCCTTCTCGTTGAAGGAGGTGTTCGGGATATTGGTTATCTCAAGCGCGCGGATTGCGCCCACCATGAATTCGACCGGACTGCGAACGAAGGCGCGGTAGGATCGCTCGGAGTAGAACTCGTCGCTCACCAGGATGGCGCGAACGATGGCGCGGATGTCGTGGCCGCTGTCGTCCCAGACCTTGAGGAGGGCCTCGATCGTTTTGTCGTCCGGGCCCGGGTGAGCGAGCTCCATGAAGAGGCGGCGGCAGATGAAACGCCCGGCAGCCGGCTGCTCCATGATGATGTCGACGATGTCGTCGCCATCCCAGGGACCGGTCTTGCCAAGGAACGTCTTCTGGCCGTAGTCATGCTGGCGGCCAACGAAGATGAACTTCGGGTTCCATTCATCAACGAGGCGGTGCTCGATTTCGCGACGCTCTTCGCGCGAGAGAGTGTTGAGGTTGACCGGTGGTTTCGCCGGGGGATTGAAGCGCCACCCGGTGAATGCGCGAGCGCTTTCGCGCACGTCATCCTCCGTGTAGTTGCCGACGCCGAGCGTGAACAGCTCCATTAGCTCCCGGGCGTAGTTCTCGTTCGGGTGCTCCTTTGTGCTGTCGACTGTGTCGAGGTAGTAGAGCATGGCCGGGTCGTGGCTAACGGCCTTGACGAGCGTGTCATACCTGGGCAGGGCGTTGGAGCGGAAGAGCTCGTTCTGGATGACCATGAGCTTGGAGCGCTGACCACCGATCTTGCTGACCTGGCTGGTCAGGAGGCCGTGCCAGATGAAGGTCATACGCTCTTCGAGCGGACAGGCTGTGAAGGCCATTCGAAGCAGCCACCAGCGCTGGAGGTCGCGGGGGCTGTCGACGAGGTTGAGGTTCAGGGCCGCGAGGATTGAATCGAGCGCGGAGTTGTCGACCGAGGCGTAGTTGAGGAGGCGGTCGGCAGCCTGCTCGCGGGAGAGGGCAGCGAATTCGGCGATCTGGGCGCTGGTGCCACCGAGCCCCGCGCGTCGGAGGAGGTGCGCTGCGCGGCGCTCCGGGTCCTCGATTGGGCGGTCCAGGTCAGCGGCGGAGGTGGTGGTGGCGGGCTGCTTGCCGCCGCCGCCATTGTTCACACCGCCGCCAGGGCCCGGTGGAGCCTGGCCGTCATTCGACTGGAGGCCGAAGGTTACGGCGGCTCCAGCTGCGCCAGCGGCAGCGATGGCGGCGCCGCTGGCGAGGATGGCGCGGCGGGTGGCCGAACGGCGAAGGAAGGGCGCTGTTGAAGGCAGTTGCTGTCCCTGGTCCACGATGCAACCCCGCGGCTGGTGTGATGGGCAAGGACCCTCACGCATGGTATGGCATTTGCGGTACCGGAGGTGACGGCACGAATCACCGATTTTCGAAAAGTGACGTGCCTATAACCCAAGACCGCGCAGGAAGGCGCCGCTGTCCGGTTCGCGTCCGAGAAAGCCGCGGACAAGATCGTCACCATCCAGCGAGCCGCCGCGTTCGAGGACGCGCTGGCGATATTCGCGACCGATGGCCGGGTTTAGCGGGCCCGCCTTTTCGAAGCGCGTGTACATGTCATCGCCAAAGACGTGAGACCAGAGATAGCCGTAATACCCGGCGTCGTAGCCGAAGAGGTGACCGAAGCCGGACTGGAAGTGTGTCCCGGGGATGTGCGGGAAGCCGGTGATCGCATGAAGCTCGTGCACAGCCTTCGTGCTGTCGCCATCGAAGCCGGGGGAATGGAAGGCGAAGTCGAGGGTGGCGAAGAAGAGCTGCCTCAGGGTGAGGACGCCTGAATCCAGGTTCTTCGCGGCGACCATGGCCTCAATGAGGCTGCCGGGGAGAGGTTCGCCGGTCTGGTGATGGCGGGCGAAACCCTGCAGGACCGCCGGTTCCCAGCACCAGTGCTCGAGCATCTGCGATGGGGCTTCAACGAAGTCGCGCTCTGTGGAAGTCCCGGAGAATCGCGCCCGGCGCGCGCGAGTGAGCGTCTGGTGGAGGATGTGGCCGAACTCGTGGAAGAGAGTGATAACTTCGGAGTGGCGCAGCAGGGACGGCTGCGAGGCGGAGGGCTTTGTGAAGTTGGCGACAATGGCGCTCTCGGGCTGCTGGTAGCGGCCTCCGGGCAGTTCGCGGCCGCGGCGCAGGGTGAAGGCGGCAGCGTGGCTGTACTTGTTCGGCCGGGGGAAGAGGTCCATGTGGAAGCGGGCGAAGGGGGCCGCTCCGCCCTGGTCGTAGATGTCGAAGGTACGGACGTCAGGGTGCCACGTGCGGGCGCCGGACACGGGCTCGTAGCGGAGGCCGAGAAGGTCCTGCGTGATGCGGAAGAGGCCATCGAGGCAGGCATCGAGGGGGAAGTACTGCGCCACCTCGAACTCGTCGACGGCGAACTTGGTCTTGAGAAGGCGGTTGTGGTAAAAGCGCCAGTCCCAGATGTTCAGCTCGTCGCCGCCGGAGTGTTCGCGGCGGGCGGCGCGCAGGCCGTCCATGTCGGCCGCCATCTTCGCCGCGAGCTTCGAGCGGAGGTCGGAGAGGAATTCGTCGACGGCCTGGCGGCGCTTTGCCATGCGGACCTCGACCACGTACGCGGCCCAGGAGTCGTAACCAAGGAGGGCGGCGATACGCTGGCGAACGGCGATTGCTTCTTCCAGGCGGGCGACGTTTTCGGGGCCGCCCTTGCACTGGTCCTTCGTGAAGAGTTCGCGGCGGAGGTCTTCGCGTTCGGCGTTGGCCATGAATGGCTGGATCTCGGGGTAGTCGAGTGAGACGCGGTAGCGGGTTTGGCCGCCGGCTTCGACCGTCTTCAAGGAGTCGATCCAGGAGGGGGGCATCCCGGCCAGGTCCTCACGTAGTACATCGATGCCGTCATCCCAGTCGTCGATGGCGTTGCGGAACTGGGTGCCGAGTTCGACAAGGCGGTCGAAGAGAGAGCGCACCTCGCCGCGCTCTTCCGGCGGCAGTTCGAAGCCGTTGCGGCGGTAGTCACGCAGCTCGAACTGGAGGTAGCGGGCGTCCTCGCCGGTGAGAGCAGCGGCCTCGGGCGTGGCGGCGAACTCTTTCACCGCGTTGTAGAGGTCCTCGCGGAAGGAAAGGGCGACCATGTACTTGTCGAGCTTTTCGTCCCACTCGCGGGCAGCTTCGCGGAGGGCATCGTTGGGCGAGACGTAGGCCATGAAGGCGTAGGCGCCCGAGGCGATGCTCACGGGCTCGATGGCTTCTTCGAGGGCGAGGAGGGTGTTGGCGTAGGTCCGCTCGGCGGCAGGGATAGCGGCGATGCGCGCTACTTGCTCGTCGCAGGTGCGCATCGCCGATTCGCAGGCGGTGGCGAGGTTCTCGGGGGTGAGGCTGGCGAAATCGATGGGCATGTGGGGGTTACCCGATCCTGTTGCCGCGAAGGTGGGCGAGGATTTCCGAGGCGATGCGGCCGGGTGCTTCCTGGACGAGCCAGTGGCCCGCATCGAGCTCGACCAGGCGGTAGGGGCCGGTCATGAAGCGCACGGCCCCTTCGACAGCGGTCCGCCCGATTGCCATGTCGCGGTTGCCCCAGATGAGCAGGGTGGGTGTGTCAACGGGGCCAAAGAGCACTTCGGGGTCGGTGGGGTCGATGCCGCGGGAACCGCGGTACCAGTTGAGGGCGGCGGCGAGAGCACCCGGCTGACGGAAGACGGAGAGGTATTCCTCCACTTCCACGGGCGCGCTTTCGGACCAGATGCGCTTCAGGCCCGCGAAGTCATCGGCAGATAGGGCAGCCTCAGCGACGCCGGGCTCCTGGAAGAAGGTGATGTACTGGCTCATCTGGCGCTGGCCGGCGTCGTTGCGGATAGCCGAGCCAAATGAGGCGATGTGGGGCACGGATAGCGCGGTCCAGCTGGCGATGCGGGCCGGGGCGAGCGCAACGGCCGCCCAGCCGGCGCCGGCTCCCCAGTCGTGGCCGATGAGGTGGAAGCGGCCGAAGCCACAGGCATCGGCGATGGCAAAGACGTCCATGCCGATGGCGCGGTAGCTGTAGCTGGAGATGCCTTCGGGGCGCGCGCCGGGGCTGTAGCCGCGCTGGTCGGGAGCGACGCAGCGGTAACCGGCTGCTTCGAGCGCAGGCAGCAGGCCGGCCCACATGTGGGATGTTTCGGGGAAGCCGTGCAGGAGGATGACCGGCTCGCCTGCTTCGCCGGCGAAGCGGCAGCGGAAGGTCATCCCGTTGGCCTGGATCTCACCGATGGTGGTGGGCATGGCAGGCTCCTCGCATAGTGGGTCGAAAACAATTTAGCTGCTCGGGGTCCGGGCGGCATACTGGGCACACCATGACGAAGCTACTTTAGCGGGCATTCGCAGAGGCCGGGAACCTTCCCGACGACGAACAGGATGCCCTGGGGAAGTGGACCCTGGCCGAACTCGCCTCAGACCACAGATGGGGCAAACTTTTCAGTAGATCGACCGAAGCGCTCCTGGCGATTCTGTGAGATTGGTCGCGAATCGTCACGGACCAACCCTTACTCGACAGGCATGCTGCTGGTCTTCATAGCAGCCCCTTAGCGGTCCTTGAGGAGCGAAGCGATGTTGCCGCGCGCGACCAGCGAGGGCGCCCATGGCGCGAGCAGCAGGCCGAGGAGCGCGCTCGAGAGCAGCGCGCGGCCAGCGATCTGGAGATGGTCACGGGGCAGGTTGTGGCCCAGAGCGGCGTGGATGGCTGCCCCCCAGAACGCCGCAATCAGCGCACCTGTTCCCACCAGCAAGAGCGCTTCGGCCGCAAGCATGGTGACGAGCTGCAGGCGGCCCGTACCCGTGGCGAGGTACAGACCGAGCTCCGAGCGGCGGAACCAGGCAGTGAGCAGGAAGATCGCCGCGATGAGCCCGCCAGCCGCTACCCAGCCGTAGCGTTGTGGGCGGTCTCGAAACTCCTGGAGAGGGTCGCGAGTGAACTCGTCCTTGCGGGTGTAGGGCCGGACGATCGGCTCCTCCGAGCCTGAGGCGAACCATGCCGCCAGCGCAGCGAGGCCAGGGCTGTAACTCTCCCGGCTGAACTCCACCCAACACTCATCGAAAGTGCCGGCAGGAGAGACAACGTCGAGCGACCAGCGCTGGACCTGCGGGTTGCGGCGCTCGCTCTCGATCACGCCCCGGACGCGCGCCACCGGTTCCCCCGTGAGCGCCGTCAGCGAGCCCTCACGAAGGCCGATCTCCTTGGCAAGCGCCTTGCCGGCGACGTACGCCGGTGTGCCATCAGCGGGTTCTGCGCGTTGAGACGGCGCCCAGACGCGCAAGGCGCCCTCCGTCACTGCCGCCGATTGAAAGAGCACGCCCGGCGCGGAAACAAAGCTCACCGTCCCGGCGGTCCGCATGCCGCCCGCTGCCACCACGCCCTCCCAGTTTGCGAGGGCGGCGCAGCGCCCACCATCAATTCCTCCCTCCTGCCCGGTGACCACCGCGACGTAGCCACCGGCTGCCGCGTAGTCCCGCTGGAATGCCGTCAGGTCCGCAGCGGTACGAAGTTCGAGGTAGCCGGGCACGCCAACCGCAGCCGCGGCGATGAGCACAACAACAGCCGAGCGCACCGGATTTCTTGCGACGTTCAGCCAGGCTTCGCGCAGAAGGGCGGAGGTGCGCCAGCTCATGAGTTGGCCTCTACCACGCGGCCATCGCGCAGGCGGACGATGCGATCGCAATGGGCGGCAACCTCGGGGTCGTGTGTGGCAATGACAACCGCCGTCCCGGAGGGGCGGTTTGCGACGAGCGCCTCGATGACGCCCTCTGTGTTCGCGTGGTCAAGCTGGCCTGTCGGCTCGTCTGCAAGGATGAACCGCGGGCGGGCGGCAATGGCGCGAGCGACGCAGACACGCTGCAATTCGCCCCCGGAGAGTGTGTTCGCGGGCTTCTCAGCGAGGTGACCGGCGCCCACGGCGGCAAGTGCGGCCCGGGCAGCCCCGTTCGCCTGGGCGAGAGAGGCGCCGCGTGCGAGCAGGCCGAGCGCCGCGTTGTCGAGCGCCGACCGCCGGGGGATGACGTTGGTGCCCTGAAAGACCCAGGCGAAGGAGCCCGCGCGCAGCGATGTCCGGCGGCTGCGCGGTACCAGTGCGCCGTCGAGGAGCACCTGGCCGTCCCGGGGGACAAAGAGAAGCCCGAGGATACCGAGCAGCGTCGTCTTGCCCGAACCGGACGGCCCCATGATTGCGACAGACTCGCCCGGCGCGATGATGAGCGAGACATCAGTCAGCACGGCTGCGCTCCGATCGGAGTAGCGGTGCCCGACGCTCGCTACGGCGAGGGACACTGCGGTGCGTCCAGCACGTCGGCGGGGTTGGCGAGGACACGCGCCCCGGCGGACAGCCCCTCGGTGACATTCGTGACACTCGCCCGCGCACTCGCGACCTTCACCGGTACGGCGCGGTAGCCCGCGGATTCTGGCACCCACGCGCAGAGATCTCCCCCACGGCCCACCTGGACGGCGGTCGAAGGGATTGCCACGACGTTCAACGGCTCGGCCCGTTGGACGAGACCGTCGAGCCGTTCCTGCTTCGGCTTCAGCAACTTCTGCACCTCCGGGAGGGCCGCCGCTTCGAGTTCGAGCGTGCGCGGGTCCACGCCGAAGCGCTGGCGGTTGGTGACGAAAACCCACTCCACCATCGGGTCGAGGGCCAGGGCCTCCCCGGGGTTCGCGGCAGCCAGGGTGACGCGCAGCAAGCGGGACGGCTCCTTTGCCAGGGACTGCCCGGGCGCCGGTGCGGGGGCCCCGGTCACCAGCGAAGACTCACCGGCCTCGAACGGTTCGAATGGGAGCCAGACGACCCAACCGGGGTCGAAGTCCCCGGTTGGGGCAGTAATGCCGAGGCCTCGTTCGAGCGAACGGACACCGGCAGCGGTGGCCAGCGTGAAGCGGTCGGCAGGCTCTGGCAGAGCCGTGATATGCCCGAGTTTCAGGAGGAGGCGGTTGAGGTCTGCGACATCGGCACCGCTATCATTCGTGCGCAACGACCGATAAAACGGCGCCCCTGTCCGGGCCGCCATCCGCACAACCCCCCCGACATTAGCGACGCCGGAGCCCGTGGTGAGGACGGTCCCCGGCGCCACGTAGGAGGCGACCACGAGTCCTGCCCAGGCCGGGGCGACGATGGAGGCGCCTTCGCGCGCGGTCAACGACGCCGAAGCGGGCTTCTCATCGAGGAGTGTGCGAGCCTGGGCCTCGGAGAGGACGGCGGCGGCGGCTGTGCGAACAGACTCTGGGGGTGTGTCCTCGTCCAGCCAGGACATAGCTCCGAGGAGCGCGAGCGGCGCCAGGAGAGCGATCACGATCGGGGCTGCCCGCACCATGCCCCTCATCGCACACTCACTCCTTCCCGGCTGGTGGCCCCTGGCAGCTTCGTGTTGCCCGGCCTGTCGGACGTCACCCGGCGAAGAACATCATACCGATGTGGTCTGCGCCTAGCCGTGCACATCGCGCCACCTCAGGCTCCTGGCGGCGTGCGGCGAGCAGCGGCCCAAGATCCTGCGTTGCTGGGTGTTCGGGCACATCGATCCCGATATCCCTGAGGCAGCGACCGACAATGTCTCGAGCTTCTTGCATCTCCCTGGGTGTTGGCGCGATGTAGTTAGCCCAGATCGGCCCGATATAGCGAAAGTACTCGTCTTCACATGCGTTCGTCTTCTCCTCCGCGGCCGCGTCGTTCTCGTTGTAAACGGGCACGTACATGTACTGCCCACGCGGCGACCACCACGGCTCCTTGGGGCCTGGTTCCCCCGGGTGGGCGGGATATCCTACGATGCTTGCGCCCGCTTCTTTGTGGCATCGAACCACGTCGAGTGCCGCTCGCTGGTACTCGGCCGCCGTCAGTATGCCGTCGCCGAGTATCGCGCGCTGGTAGGCCGACAAATCCTTCGGGAGATCTTCCTCCCGAACCACGGCGCCCGCTCCCTCCGGGAGCGGCTGCTTCTTGCCGGCACCCTCGCCGCCACACGCAGCGCTCACAAGGAGAACTGCAACGACGCTTACCGCTGCGACCCAGCGAAGAGTGGCTCCCATCATCGCGACCTCCTCCGTTCTCGATGGGTGCCGGGCCAGGGGCGCTCGGCACCCACACCGTTGTCGACGGGAACTCACACCGAGTTGCATTGTGTCCAATCGTTCCCGGGCTGGTACTCAGGAACCGAGCAGGTGTTGGACCCAAGGTAGTTGGTCAAGTCGGCCGCTCCGTAGTAGTAAAGGTACACTGGTACACCGCTGTAGGTCTTCCACCAGTATCCGTTGTAGTTGTTGGTATGAAAGATGGCGGCCGGAGCGGTGGAACAGTATTGTATCCACGACGCATTCTGGTTGTATCCGTAGATGCACACGCTTCCGATGTTGGAAGCTTCATACACCTTGATCTGCTGGCCGTTCGTCCCGGCGTACGCCGGAACAGCGGCCCCGACGAGGCTGATGCCCGCGAGCACGCACGGCAGGATGATGCGGAGAAGCCGTTTCATGGCTTTCCTCCCTCAGCGTCTTTGGACTTACCGTTTCCGGCGCGACGCCTTGGGAGACAGGTTGGATCTTGCGGCTCGGCGCGTCGCCGGTTTCACGGATCGATACTCGGATCAATTCCCGGGTCGAGATGTGGATCGATTTCCGCCGCGGATCCATTCCGCGCTTGTTCACGCGACGGTCTCTTTGCCGGTGAGCACGGCCATGGCGCGAGCAGTGCAGCGGCGTTCGCAACTGGCGTGCAGGACGAACCAGAGGCCGGTGACGAACGGGTTCCGGCGTGGGAGACCGCAGCCCATGGCGATCGTCTTCTCGACAGCCTCGACGATTCCTCGCGCCGTCCGGCTGTCCATGCTCAGCCGCTCCCCTATTTCGTCGTGCGACATGCCCGCCGCGTAGTCCGCCAGGGCAAGTTGCTGTTCCTCGGTCAGGGCCGGGACATGGGTGCTGCAGAGGAGCGCGTACACCTCCGGTGGGTCATAGCGCTGGTGCACGTTTCGCTCCTTCGCCGTTAGATCCGGCTCCCGGCTCCCGGCTCCCGGCTCCCGGGGCCATATATAGCATATTTCACATCGGACTTCATCAATTCCACGTAAATCATTGGGCCTCCGATTTTCGCCGAACCATGACCGCGTGCCCCCTTTCGTGGTGAATCTCACGCCGCGCGCGCCCCGCTGGCCGGCGCCCATATGCTGCCTCACAATCACCACGGCCGGCGGAAGCGGTGGCCCTCGCAGCGACCAGCCGTGACTTTTCCTGCGCCCAGTTGCTACCATGCCGTGAACCGCGACGGGCAGCTTGTGGAAGGTAGCTTGCGACTTGCCCGCTGACCCCTGCTAGCGCGTGTGCCAGGCGAACTCCTGCGGCTTTCGCTGGCTACGCGGGTCGATCATGATGTTGACGATGGTTGGGACAGGGGCCGCGAGTGCCTCGACCAGCGCGGGGCCAAGCTCCGCGGGCGTCTCCACGAAGTAGCCCTTGCCGCCGAAGGCTTCGCTGATGCGCTCATAGCGGGCGTTGGGCGTGTAGGCCGTGGGTGGGATACGCGCCGGGTCGAGCTTGCCGGGTCCGCCACCAATACCGTTGTTGTTGATGATGATGAACGTGATGGGCAGGCTGTAGCGGCAGGCTACCTCAACCTCCATGCCGCTGAAGCCGAAAGCGGAGTCACCTTCGACGGCCACGACTTTCTTGTCAGGGTGAACGGCGGCAGCAGCGATGGCGAAGCCGAGGCCGACGCCCATAGTCCCGAACGTACCGGCATCGAGCCGGTGGCGCGGCAGGAAGTTGGGCAGCACCGTGCGGCCGATGTCCATGGTGTTCGCGCCTTCGCTGCAGATAACGGCGTCGCGGGGGAGCAGGTCACGGATCTCCCTCAGAACGCGGTAGTAGCCCATGGGCACGGCATCGTCGTTCAGCATCGCTTCGGTTGCCTGGCGGTTTGCCTCGATCTTGCCGCGAAGGCCGGTCCACCAGGTGGTTTCGGCGGGGTACTGCCATGGGGAGTCCTGGAGGGCGCCGTTGAGCTGGCCGGCGACGGCCCTGAGGTCGCCCACAAGCGCGACCTCGGTGGGGACGTTGGTGCCAATCTCCTCGGGGGCGATATCGGCCTGGATGACACGCACGCCCTCGGCCCAACGGGGCGGGAGACCGAAGTGCATTATCCAGTTGAGCCGGGCGCCTAGCAGGAGGATGAGGTCTGCATTCTGGAGAGCGTACGAGCGCGCGGGCGCGACCGAGAGGGGATGGTCATCGGGAAGGACGCCCTTACCCATGGGCGAGGCGAGGTAGGGCAGCTGCGCCGCTTCGATGAAGGCGCGGACCTCGCTCTCGGCCCGGGCATAGGCAGCGCCTTTCCCGACGATGACGAGCGGCCGTGCAGCCGATCGGAGAGCGGCAAGGGCGCGCTGCACGGCTTCGGGGTCGGCGAAGGTACGGGGCGGCTCGGGGCAGGACGGGGGGAACCGGACCAGATCCTCTTCCACCTGTGCTCCAATGATGTCCCCGGGGAGGTCGAGATAGGCGGCCCCGGGGCGTCCGTAGATGGTGGAGCGCACAGCCTGCTCTATGTAGAAGGGAAGGCGGGCCGTGCTCTCGGGGCGGGCGACGTACTTCGAAAACGGGCGCGCCGCCTCCACCTGCGGCGCCTCCTGGAACGCTCCCCGCCCGTTCTGGTAGGAGTCGTTTGCGCCACCGATCAGGATCATCGGCCAGCAGTTCGACCAGGCGTTGGCGAGGCCGGCGATGGCGTGAATCATGCCGGGGCCAGAGACGGCCAGGCAGACGCCGGGTCTGCCGGTAAGGTAGCCGGCGGCGCCGGCGGCATAGCTGGCCGCCTGTTCGTTGCGGAAGCCGTAGTACTTGATGCCCTCGCGCTGGGCGGCGAAGGCGATCGGGATGACGGGGACGCCGACGACGCCAAACATGTACTCGACGCCCTGCTGCCTGAGGCTTCGGGCGATGATGGTTGCGCCGTCGATGGTGGCCATGGGGTCGCTCCGGGGTTCAGATGGGAGCGATGATACAGGCGAAGCAGGGGCTCAGGCGTCGCGCCACTGAGGGTCGCGCTTCTCGAACCAGGCGTGGCGTGCTTCGGTAGCATCGGCGGTCTGGCTGGCGAGGGCCTGGTTGCGGTTTTCCAGCTTCAGGGCGTTTTCGAGCGAGATGCCAGTGACGGTCTCGTTGAGCACTTCCTTGGCGAGCCTGAGCCCCAGAGGGCTTGAGCGGCGGGCCCACTCGTTCGCCATGGCGATGGCGGCCGGCAGCAGCTCCTCACGCGGGACGATGCGCGTGAGGAGCCCGATCTCCTTCGCCTCGGCGGCATCGACGATGCGGCCGGAGTAGATCATGTCCGCGGCGCAGGCGCTTCCGACGATCTTCGGAAGGTGGTAGGAACTGCCCACATCGCAGCCGCTCAGGCCAAGGTTGACGTAGGAGCAGGCGAAACGCGCCTCGGGGGTGCCAAGGCGGACATCGGAGGCGACTGCAATGGATAGGCCACCCCCCGTGGCGGGGCCGTTCACCGCTGCCACTAAGGGCTGAGGGCAACGCCGCATCTTCACGACCAGGTCAGCGATGTCTTCCTGGAAGGTGTAGAGGTCCTGGACCGGACCGGCGCCCGGCTGCCACGGCGCGGGCTCGGCCTTGAGGTCGAGCCCGGCACAGAAGCCGCGACCGGAGCCGGTGACAACGATCACGCGGCAGGGGTAGTCGCGATGGCGATCGTCAAAGAACTGGCGCAGCTCACGGAGCATGGTGTGGTCAATGGCGTTGAGCCGTTCGGGACGGCTGAGGGTAAGAATCCCAACCGGGCCGAGGCGTTCGAAGAGCAGTGTTTCCATGGCCGTCAGTGTGAGTGAGTGAGCACGCGAACGCTACACAGGTCAGGGGAGCGACCGCACGGGACGGAGGAAGAGGACCGCGATGACGCCGATTGCGGCCACGACGGCGCCGCTCGTTACGATTGCTTCGCGCGGGCCAAAGAGCGATGTCAGCGCGCCCGCCTGCACATAGCCGATGGGCGCCGCCGCCGCAAAGGAGAGGGCGTACATGCTCATGACCCGGCCCATCATTTCCTTTGAGGTCGCCTCCTGAAGGAGGCTCACCACCAGGTTGATGAAGAGCGCGGCGCCCAGCCCCCAGAACACAAGCACGGCCATGGCCATCTCCACGGAGTTGCTGAGCCCATAGGCGATGAACGTCACCCCGCCGGCAAACACGGAGCCGGTAAGCAGCAGGCCCCGCCGCGGCAGTGGCCGTAGGGTCATGAGGACCGATCCTGCCAGCACGCCAATGCCAAAGCAGCCCATGAAGAGCCCGACAAAGGCGTCGCGCGCATCGAAGGAGTCCTGGACCATCAGGACCACGGTCACCGAAAGGGGCCCGATGAAGAAGAGCGGCGGCAGTGCCGCGAGGAAAAGCAACCCCCGCAGAACTGGCGAATGCCAGGCGTACCGCAGACCCTCGGCCAGGTCCTTGCGGATTGAATTGCCGCTTGGTACGGGACGATCGGTGGCAATACGGGAGTAGACGGCTGCCCCGGCCGCAAGAAGGGCGACCTCAGCAGCGAATCCCGCCGTCAGCCCGATTCCATCAGCCAGCAGGCCGCCGGCCATTGGCCCCAGGAAGTGAGCGGACGCCATGAACGCTACTGTCCCGAGGATGATCCCGTTCTGCAATTGCGACGGGCCGAGCATCTGCGGAACCATGCTCTGGCGCGCGGGCTGGGTGAACGCTGCTGCTGACCCTACGACCCCGGCAAGGATGAACACCGGCCAGACCTGCCCGACGTTTCCTGCCGACAGGAGCACATAGCACAGCGACACAACCGCCGCGACCGCGTAGGTCCTGACGAGGATTCGGCGCCGCTCGAACCGGTCGGCGATGACGCCCCCGAACAGGGCCAGGAACACCCCGGGCAACGCCGCGCGCACCAGAGCCGCGGCGATCGCGACTGCACGCCGGTCATCGCTCACCCGGGCGGTAATGAAGAGCGGTACGGTCACCACCTGGATTCCTGTACCCATCGCAGAAACCACTGAGGCCGACCACCAGCGGCGGTAGTTCTGCACCAGGAAGGGATTGCGCGATTCGGGCGAGGGCGTGCTGGCGGCATGGTCCGGGGCGACGGTGGCCATGGGCGGCAATTGTACGGCAGCGGTGACCGGTGCGTTTCGTGACGCTACTCATTGCGGTCGGGTGACGGCCGCGCCAATATGGCGGGGCTACCAAACCGGGAGGGGAAACAATGACTGACGTGCTTTTCGAGAAGAGGTCCGACGGAGTGGGCCTTATCACCCTCAACCGTCCTGAGAGCCTCAACGCGATGGGCGGGAGGCTCATCCCGATGCTTGGCGAATACCTCGCCGAGTGCGAGGGCGACCGCGAGGTGCGCTGCGTCGCCATCACGGGGGCGGGCCGGGCATTCTGCGCGGGGGGCGATGTGAAGGGCATGCAGGCGCGAAACGAAGGCGGGACGGGTGGGGCCGAGCGCCCGCGGGAGAACTTTGCTGCCGCCTTCGAGGTCCAGGTGCGCGAGCTTCGGGCGGCCCAGGATGCGGTGAGCCTGCGGCTGCACACGATGGGCAAGCCGACAATTGCCCTTGTGAACGGGCACGCAGTGGGCGCGGGGATGAGCGTGGCGCTGGCGTGTGACCTGCGCATCTGCTCGGAGCGGGCGAAGTTCGGCACTGCTTTTCGCAACGTGGGGTTGAGCGGCGACTTCGGCGGCAGCCACTTCCTGCAGCGGCTTGTGGGCGCGGGGATCGCGAGAGAGCTGTACCTGACCGGCGAGGTCATCGATGCCGCGCGAGCGCTGGAGCTGGGAATCGCTAACCGGGTGATTGCGGAAGAAAGGTTCATGGAGGAGGGCATCGCCTTCTGCGCGAAGCTTGCCAAGGGGCCAACGGCGACCTACGCGAGGATGAAAGCGAACCTGAACCTGGCGGAAACATCCACCCTGAAAGAGCTGCTGGACCAGGAGGCAATGCTCATGCGGCTTAGCGGCATGAGCAGCGACAGCCGGGAAGCGGTGAGGGCGTTTGTCGAGAAGCGGGAGCCGCGCTTCATCGGCGAGTAGCGCGCTCTGAGCGCCCCGGGTCGCAAAGGGTGGGGGCGCCAGACAGCGCGACTGGCTCTTCCGGCCAGCAGGCGCACTCAGAACTTCAAGGCTGGGGAAGGAGCCCGGGGCCGGCAGGCCACCAGTTTCGGAGGGGGTTCACGCGCAAGCTCGCCGAGTCCCCGGGCATCGAGTATGCGCAGGCCCTGGGGCCCACGCTCACGGGGCTTATGGTGGCAGGCCGGGAAGAGGCGCGCAGGGGCCAGCCGGGGCAAAGGTGATGGACCGTCTGGCCCGTTTGGTGGCGCCGGTCAGACCTCGTCACGCAGGTAGGCGGTCGCGAGGGAGTCAGCATACTCATTCCAGCGGGTGCCATCGTGAGCGCGGACCCACTGGATGCGAACGTGGGGCCGTTCGCGAAGGAGGGCGTAGGCTTCCTGAACGAGATCCAGGTTCTTGACCTCGCCTTCTCGGCGGCGCCATCCGCGCGCTTCCCAGGCCGCAGCCCACTTCGTGAGGGTGTTTACGACGAGCTGGCTGTCGGAATATAGCGTCACCTCATCGGCGGGGGTGAGCATGCGCAGGCCCTCGATGACGGCCTTGAGCTCCATGCGGTTATTGGTGGTGGCGGGGTCGTGCCCATATCGCCGGGCAACAACGTCGCCGTCACGCACGTGGACTGCCCCCCAGCCACCAGGGCCGGGATTTCCGGAACAGGCGCCATCGGTGAAAACGCCGGAGCGGGGGCCGAGAGTGAAGCGTTCGAGGACCTGTGCAGTGGTCAGGTTGAGGTCGCGGGAAGCCGAGTTTCCTCGCCTGCGGCCCGCGGAGGATGACGGCTCGCCCCTGTTGCCCCGGCAGGCCATGCAGGTGCGCGGGGTCCAGCCGGGGTACTTCGCACGGGCAGCCGGGGGCAGTTCGAAGGCGGCGCCGCATTCCTGGCACACGAACGGAGTTGATGTCACCGGTGCCAGTGTACGAGGAGGCGGGCGATGCCTCACGCGCGAAGCTGTCGCGCCGCAGGCGGGGGCGGTATAACTGGCGCCAACGCCTGCAAGGAGTTGGGGCTATGACCATGGAGTTGCCAGTACAGGGCCGGCGTTGGGAAGAGCTGCGCGAGGAGATGGAGGCGATGCGCTCCCGTGACCTCGACTGGCGCCATGGCCGCCATGGCGCGTACGTCTGGTACGCCGATGACGGGCTAGAGCACGTGCTGCGCGAGGCCTTCGGGATGTTCATGGTCGAAAACGGGCTGGGGCTGTGGGCGTTTCCCAGCATTGGCCGGATGGAGCGCGAGGTGCTGGCCATGGTGCAGGGGCTGCTCTCGGGGGATGACCAGACGGCAAGCGTCTTTACGTCGGGCGGTACCGAGAGCATCTTTGTGGCGATGTACGCCGCGCGGGAATGGGCACGGGAGGCGAGGCCGGGAGTAACGGCCCCGGAGATCGTGGCGGCACAATCGGCGCACCCTGCTTTGAGCAAGGCGGCGCACCTGCTGGGGATGCGCGTGAAACGGGTACCGGTTGGTCCCGGCCATCGCGCAGATGCGGGGGCGATGGAGTCGGCGGTCGGACCGGATACTGTGGCTCTGTACGCCTCGGCGCCTTCGTATTCGCTGGGGCTCATCGACCCCGTTGAAGCTGTCGGCGCCGTGGCGGCGAGGCATGGGCTCTGGCTCCATGTAGATGCCTGCGTCGGGGGCATCCTGGCGCCATTCGTACGGGGCCTTGGCAGGCCGGTACCCGCCTTTGACTTTGCGGTGCCCGGGGTCACATCCATTTCGGCGGACCTGCACAAGTCGGGGTATGCGGCGAAGCCGGCCTCAACCATCAACTTCAGGACGAAGGAGCACCGCGAGTTCGCGCGCTACAGCATGGACGACTGGCCGAGTGGCACCTACTCGTCGCTGACATTCACGGGTACCAGGCCGGGCGGGGCGATCGCGGCCGCGTGGGCAGCGATGCAGTACCTGGGGCGGGATGGTTACGAGCGGATCGCGGCAGCCTCGATGAGAGCACGTGACGCGATTGCGCGGGGAGTCGCGGCAATACCGGGGGTGCGTGTGTTCGGCGAACCAGAACTGTGGGCGTTCGCTTTCGGGGCGGAAGCCGTGGACATGCACCAGGTCGCCGGCCTGATGGGGAAACGGGGATGGATGTGCGGCCCCACCACTGACCCGCGAGGTATCCACGTTATGTGCACGCCCGTCCATGAAAGAATCGCGGACGAGTACCTCGCGGCCATCGCCGAATGCATGGCCGAAGCGCGCACAGCCGGGGCGGGCGACGCGTCAGCGCCACGCTACAACTGAAGGCGCGGGACCTAGCGCTGCTTCAGCAGGTCACGGATCTCGCGCAGGAGCTCGATGTCTTCGGGTGTGGGTTCGTCGGCGGCAGTTTCGCCCCGGCGGCGGCGCTCATTGATTATGTTCACCGGCTTGACCACCAGGAAGAAGATGACCGCCGCGATCGAGACGAAGCTGATGAGGGCGTTCAGGAACGCGCCATAGCGAAACACCGAGTCATTGATGGTGAAGTCCAGTGCTGAGAAGTCGGGTTCGCCGACGATGGCGGCGATCAGGGGCGTGAAGAGGTTCTCAACGGCCGACGCGACCACGGCGCCAAAGGCGGCGCCGATGATGACGGCCACGGCAAGATCGATGACATTTCCGCGCAGAACAAAATCCCTGAACTCTTTGAACACGGGCAACCCTCCTTGAGGTGAGCGATTGTAGCGGCGCGGATCGCGCGGCCACAACCGGCCACCAAGGGGGAGCGGGCTTAGCCTGCTGTCACCGTCCGGGTGGGTGGGCCACCAGCAGCGCCTCAACCTCGGCCCGGGACGGGAGCGAAGCGGTGGCGCCGGGACGGGTGACCGCGAGGGCGCCCGCGGCGCAGGCGAACCGAACGGCGGCGGCCAGTTCGAGCCCCTCCGTGAGGGCCACCGCAAGCGCTCCGCAGAAGGCATCGCCAGCGCCAACCGAGTCAACAGCGGGGACGGGGAACGAGGGGAGCTGGTCCAGGCCCGTGGCCGTGACCAGGATGGCGCCATCTTCGCCAAGGGTGACGATGGCCGCGCGAGGCCCAAGGCCAATGAGGGAGCGCGCCTGCCCAGCGGGAGTGGCGGGCGCGCCTGGCGCCAGCGCTGCTGCCTCAACCTCGTTGGCGACCAGGACATCAGCGAGCTCAAGCAGCCCGGGCGGGCACGCGGCCACAGGCGCGGTGTTGAGAATGACCAGCACCCCGGCTTCGCGTGCCACACGTGCGGCAGTCAGGTTGCATTCCATGGGCGCCTCGAACTGGAGGAGGAGCGCGCCCGCGGCAGCGATCACGTCACTGGCGGCGGCCACGTCGCCGATGGCCATTTGCATGTTCGCGCCAGGCACAGAGATGATGCTGTTGCCGCCATCGTCGAACACCATGGGGATGGCAATGCCGGTGCCGGCATCCCCGCCGGTGACAACGTGGGCCGTGTCCACGCCATCGGCGGCGAGCGCGGCGAGAATGCGTTCGCCGAAGGCGTCCGCGCCAACCCTCCCAACGAGAGAAACCGCATCAGCGCCGAGGCGCCGGGCCGCAATCGCCTGGTTCGCGCCCTTGCCGCCCACGAACATCGCGAATGACCGGGCGAAGAGGGTCTCCCCCGGCAGGGGCAGCCGCTGAATGCGGGCCACCAGGTCGAGCATGCAACTGCCAAGAACCACCACGTGAGCGCCCATTGGAGCACTGAGCTTACGCGCGGCCGGGCACCCCGCAAGTGGCTGCGACGGCGGCAACGGGCTAACCTTCGCCCATGCCAGGCGGCCATCCCGGCGCCCCCGACCCATACTGCTACTGCCCGCAGTGCGGCACGCCCTTGCAGCATGGCGAGGGACCCGAAGGCCGGCCCCACTGCACCAGGTGCGGCTACATCCGCTACCGGAACCCGGCCGTTGGCGTTGCCGTGGTGCTACAGGACGCACAAGGCCGCGTGCTCATGGGCCGCCGGGCCAGCGGCGAATACGCGGGCCTCTGGTGCATCCCCTGCGGATACGTCGAATGGAGCGAGGAGATTCGGACCGCCGGTGCGCGCGAGTTCTGCGAGGAGACAGGGATAGAGGTAGAACTCGGGGAGATAGTCGCCGTGCACTCCAACTTCCACAACCCGAAGCTGCATACGGTGGGCGTCTGGTTCCGCGGCCGCGCCGTCGGCGGCGCGCTCCACCCGGTCGACGGCGAGTTCAGCGAGCTCGCCTACCGCGACCCCGCCTCACCACCGCCGCTGGCTTTCCCCACCGACGCGCTGGTGCTGGCACAGCTTGCCAGCGGCGGTTGACACCGGCTTGCCCGGTCAACACTCCGCACTTACATTCCGCGAGTGCCCCACCGGGGACCAGGAAACGAGGGACTGACGATGGTATTTGGACGCGGGGAGACTCCCGAGATCGGCATCGAAATCGCGGACGGGCGGCGTGCTTTCGCCCCGGGCGACACGATCAGGGCGACGGTCACGTTCGGGGCAGCGAAGGGCTTCAAGGCGCGGGCTGTCCGGGCGGGTCTGGTGTTGCTGCGGAAGTCGCAAGAGGTGGATACGGAGCGCGACTCGGACGGCGATCGGCGGCGCACCCACACCTGGGTCACGCATGAGCAGTGGGTGCAGACTGATAACCTCGATGTTGACACCACAGGCGGCCCGCAGGTCTTTGAAAGGGAGTGGCAGCTGCCCGCAGGCTCGGCGCCGACCTATTCGGGGGAGATCACCAGCAATCGCTGGGTGGTGAAGGTCACGATCGACCGCAAACTCGCGAAGGATGTGAACGCGGAAGTGGCGATCACGGTGGCTTCGCCGCTGCCGGCGGGCGCGAGCGAAGTTCCGCTGGTGCGGGCCACAGCTCACTCGGATGCGACCCTGCGGCTGGAGCTGCCGCGCGGGGCATTCGTGGAGGGCGAACGGGTCCCGGGAAGGCTGTCCTTCGAGCCCTCCGACGGGCTGAAGGCCCGGGCGCTGCGTGTTGAGCTGGCACGCAGAGAGCGTGTGACCAGCAATGACGGAACGAACGAGAAGACGGCGGTGATGGAGTCGCACGAGCTTGCCCGCGAGGATCAGCTGAGGGCACAGGCCGATTACGAGTTCTCGTTTGAGCTGCCGCGGGCGGGCCAGCCATCGAACCAGACGGGGAGCGCCAGTGCTGCCTGGAGCGTGCGCGCAATCCTCGACCGGCCGATGCGGGACGACGTGGAAGTGGCCCAGGAGATAGCAGTCTGCACCCAACCGCAGGGGTAGCCCCGGGTGGCCTATGGCACAATCTGGCGAGAAGCCGGAGGTGCCAGGGATGGCTCACTTCAGCGAGGACGGGCGCCGGTTCTATTCAACGCTCTTCCTGGCGTTCGCACCGTTGTTCATGCTGGGCGGGTGGATTGCGGCCTTCACGGATGTCGGGGCCGGCCTCATCTATCTGGGGTCACTGCTGGCGATTCTGGGTTTCGCTCTCCAGCCATCCTGCAGGCGTGGAGCCGCGGCTGTCGGCGCGCTTGCGGCCGGCTGGGGCCTGCCGCTGTTGCTGATTGTGCTGGCCTGAGGGCACCCGTTTACTCAGCCCGGCCGGGCTACATCGTGCGGTGCCGCACGTCCTGCCGCGCCCGGGAGAGCGCGCCCGGCGGCCAGTAGCGCCACCGCACGCGTCCGAGCACCGTACCCGGGGCCACGGCGCCGAAGGCGCGGCTGTCGGTGCTCTGCTCCGGGTTGTCGCCGAGTACCCAGAGGGAGCCGTGCAGGTCGACGTTTGCCACGCGCTTCACGAGCGTGCGCCCCGGCTCGCGGGGGTCGCGAATGAGGATGACATCGCCACGGGCCGGCGCCCGGTGCGCGAAAGCTCTGCGGTCGACAACGACGAAGTCGCCGGGCCGCAGCGTGGGCGACATGCTGGAGCCGGCAACTTCGTAGCGAAGAAAGCGGCGCCGCAGCCACCACATACAGAGTACAAGCGCGATGGCAGCGGCAGCGGCGCCCGGTGGCCAGGAGAGGGGGGCACGCCCGCGAGCGGTGCCCCCGGGCATGGTCACGCGGGGTTCGCCAGGTAGTAGGGGACGTCGCGCCCCTTGGTCGCCCAGAAGATGCCGTGGATCTTGCTGATGGCCGTCAGCAGGTCATTGCAGGCGTCGACGTTCAGCTCCTGCTTGCACTTCGAGGCGAGCTTGGCAGCCTTCCAGAAAGTGTCATGGAGGTCGGGGTACTTTTCCAGATGCTCGGGCTTGAAGTAGTCGTGCCAGAGGATGTCGAGCTCCTTCTTCACGATCTCAGCCTGCTGCTCCTTGATCTGCGCGAAGCGGGTGAAGGAGTTCCACATAGCGGGGTCGTCCCCCTGGAGGGCAACTGCCTTCTTTGTCATCGAAAGCACGGCCTCGGCGGCGATGCGAGCGGAGGCAGGGTCGTAGACGCCGCAGGGGCCGTCGCAGTGGGCGTAGGCGGTGCGTGAGGGGCGGAGGATGCGGGAGAGGATGGACATGGTGTGCTCCTTTGGGGTTGAGAGGCGGAAATGGAGGTAGCGGCGGGAGCGGAACGTGATTGCTCGTTACCGCGCATTCTGAGTATAGCCGACTTTTACTGGCGAAACTACAGTGTGGGCGACTTCCGTATGATGCGGGGACACGGATTCGAGGGAGCACGATATGGCTGAACAGGTGGGGGCCGAGGCCGATTTCTTTTCAGTGGTTGGTACGCAGCGCGCGATGCGGCGTCTGAAGCCAGACCCGGTGCCGGAGGAGCACATCAAGAGAATCATCTGGGCGGCGACGCGGGCGCCGAGTGGCGGCAACCGGCAGCCCTGGCGCTTCCTGGTGGTCACCGATGCGGCAAAGCGGAAGGCGCTGGCCGCCGTCTACCGCGAGGGCTGGGAGCGGTACCGCGCGAGTGGCTACGGCGGCTCGGCGGGGCGGGAGCTTGCGCCCGAATGGGCCGAAAGCAATGAGAAGGTGCTGCGGAGCTCGCAGTACCTGGCCGACCACATGGCGGAGGTGCCGGTACTGATATTCCCGTGCATCTTCGGGGGCGGGCCGAAGGACCTGACCTCGGGGTCGAGCATCTACCCGGCCATCCAGAACCTGATGCTGGCGGCGCGGGCGCTCGGGCTGGGGACCGCACTGACGACGATTCACCGCTGGAACGAGCCCCGGGTGCGCGAGATCCTTGGAATCCCGGAGACGGTGGACACAGCCGCTCTCATCCCGGTGGGGTGGCCGAAGGGGAAGTTCGGCGCCGGGCTGCGCCAGCCGGTGGAGGCGGTCACCTACTGGGATTCGTGGGGGGCGAAGCGGCCGTAGCGGGCCATTGCGGGCGGGAACGGGGCTATCCCTGTTCGCGCGCGCGGACGTGGTAGGCGAGCCGCATGCTCATGGGGGCGGTGGCGCCGGAGAGCGTGTAGGTGATATCGGCGATCGCCTCGCTCATCTCCCGGGCAAGGCTGCGGTCCGGGTGGGCACGGACGGCTTCGCGGAGTTCATCGATCTCCTGGAAGAGCGCCATGGCGCCGGCCTTCCGGGAAGGGGCAAGCGCGGGGTCGGCTTCCACTTCCCGGGCGAGCGCAAAGGCGCGAGCGCTGAGGGCATAGAGCCCCGGCTTCAGGTCGCCGGGCCCTGGGGTCGTGCTCATCGCGCCTCACCGTTCCCTATCATGGCCGTCCGCTGGCCAGGATGACACGCAGCCGCATGCGCTGACCGAAGCTCCAGAGGTCGGTCGCCCGCGGTCCAAGCACGGCGCGCATGGAAGCCTGGTCGGCCACCGGCAGCCGGTAGAGCCGCTCGATGAAGTCGATGTCGGCGTCCGAGACCCAGCCGTTGAGCCGCTCGTTGGCCAGGCTTGTGATTGCAGGCCCCACGGTGGCGCGCACCGTCGAAACACCTGCGGGGTCACGCCCGCAGAAGTCGGTGACCTCGGCCAGGCTGGCCGCCGTGGCAGTTGAGGTAATCCTGGGCAGCACCCGGAAGAAGAGGATGCCACTGATCGCCGCGTTGTCGGCACAGGGGAGTGAGCGAACCCGCTGGATGACCTCGCGGTTCGCCGGCGCTGCCGGGGCGTCCAGCCGCTCGGAGACGACCCGGCTGATGTCGGCGAACACCCCGGCGCGAATCGCCGGGATCATGGCGGCGTCGCTGTTGCAGATTGCGCGGATGGCAGCGGCGTCGGCCTCAGTGGGTACTGCCGCCAGCCGGGCTCGCACCAGGTCGATCTTCTGGGCGGCGGTTCGCGGCACCAGGAGCGCCGCCATGTGGGCAGTGTCGAGGGTGCCCGTCCCCCTGAGCGTCGCGAACGTGTGAGGCATTAGCGCCTCGTAGGCGGCGACCAGCGATGCTGAACCTCCGAAGTAGGCCGCAATGAGGGTGTCTTCCCCCACGACCCGGATTAGCTGCTGGACCGCCGTCACCTGATCCGGGTACGCCAGGGCGCCCGTGGGACCCACCGTGGGAAGTCCGGCGGCGGCGACGGCCTTGATGGCCAGGTGCTCGGTGGTCCCCTCGTTGATCGCCTCGCCTACCGCGCCGCGAAAGTCGGCGGCGGTGTTCGCATGGAGGAGTTCGTGCGCGGTGGCTGTGGGTAGCGTGGTGTCGCTCTGGACATAGATCCGGCTGCTGTCAGTGAGGGCGAACCCTTCAATGTCCGGGTCGGCGTCGCCACGCCGCCATGGACGGGTAGCGCCGGTGCGCGGGTCAGTATAGAGCACGCCGCGGGCGATGCAGTCGTCGTCGTACGCCCGCAGGATGCCGGCGTGGTCGAGGATGGTCACCGGGACGCGGACGATGCGACGAACCCGGCCATAGGCCGCCGTAAGGGCAGAATCGGCTGTGGCAAGGGTCATCGCCTCGTTACGAAGGGCCCTAGGAGGCGGTGCCCCCGGCCCGGGGGCCGGACCGGCGGCCGCACCACCTCCTCCAGGGCCGACGGCGGGCGCGGGGACGGGCGAAGCGGCCAGGACAGGCGCCGGCGGCGCGGCAGCAGGAGCAGCAGGGGTGGCGGGGGCGGCCGCCCCCGCCGGACCGGTCGCCCGGAGCTCTGCGGCGGCCCGGGGAACGTCCATGGACGGGCGGGCACCGCGCGCATGCCGCTGGATAGCCGCCGAGCCCGGCGGGGGTGCGAGCAACTTCGCGACGGCGGCGTTCCCGGCCTGGCGCTGAAGCCAGGGAAGCACTGCGGGCGATGGCGCAACCGGGACGATTCCTGGAGAGGCATGGATGGGACGGGATAGACCTCCGTCGGGGCGGCGCCTTTGGGAAGCGCGGGGCTCTGAACCGGGCTTCGCGGAAGCCGGGACACGCCGTGGGGGAATCACGGTCCCTCCATCGGCGCAATGATACGGCGCGTGACAATGGTTTGCCGCGCTCGCTGCCCGAAACTAGAATCAAGGGACAACACGCCCCCGGCACCAGGCCAGTCACGGGCGCGAGGATTCCCTTGGCATACAAGATCATCGAGACGTGCATCGGCTGCACGGCCTGCACAAAGCGCTGCCCCACCAACGCCATCACAGGCGAGCGCAACCAGCTCCACGTGATTGACCCCACGCTCTGCATCGACTGCGGCGCCTGCGGAGTGGTCTGCCCGCCAGAAGCGATCCTTGATGCGTACGACTACGTGTGCAAAGGGCTCAAGAAGAACGACTGGCCCCACTCGGTGATCATCGAGGACAAGTGCATCGGTTCGGGGTGTGAGCTCTGCATCAACATCTGCCCGTTCGATGCGCTCAGCCTGCAGCACAACGAACGCATCGACGACTTCTTCGGCGTCAGCACTGTTGACCTGAAGAAGTGCACCGGCTGCCGCCTCTGCGAAGACATGTGCGGGTGGGATGCGATCCACATCTTCCCGTTGCAGGGAGAGATGCGGAAGGACTGGGAAGAGCTCACCGGAGAAGAGCAGGAGCTTGTCCGGAAGGTGCGGAGCATCAACGAGCCGGTTGCCTGAACCACGTCAGCAGTTGATGCCACACAGGGGCTCCGATTGGGGCCCCTGTCATTTCCCGCCCGTACCCGGGGCCGCCAAATGGGGAGCGGCGATGGGCGCCTTCACCCGGGGAGCGCGGGGCGTGGATTGGCTTTCCCGAACAGGTGAGGCAGGGTGGGCAGGAGGAGGCCGGGAACGGGGGCGGATGGGCGGGAATGGCGAGGCGGCAGGTCCCCGGTTTGCCGGTGCGTAAACCCCCCGGCGGCTACCATGCTGACAGCCATGAGCGATGAAGAGAAGAAGGAGCGCCGTATCACACGCCGCCGGTTCCTTGGCGCCGCGGCTGGCGCCCTTGGGGTCGGGGGAGTGGCAGCGGGGTGCCGCAGGGCCGAGAAGCAGGATGGCCCCGGGCTTGCGACTCCTTCCGACGAGACGCCCGCGCCCGGAGCGACAGCATCGGCAACCCGCCCGTCCGGGGTGCAGTTGGGCGGCACGCTGCGCTACACCGGGTTTGTCATCGCGGACGACGGGTCCGAGGGGAAGTACGACCCCCAGAAAACTCAGTCGGCCCCGTTCTACGGACACCAGGCGATGGTTTACAGCCGGTTACTGGCGTACAGGGACATGGGGCAGGGCTCGATAGCGGCGGACCTGGCGGCAGCGCTGCCCGAACAGCCGGATGCGCAGACGTACGTTTTCAGGCTCAACCCGGCTGCGCGCTGGCACGACCGCGCGCCACTTGGCGGGCGGCCAGTCACGGCCGAGGATGTGAGATTCACCCTGGAAAGGCAGATACAGGGTGACTCTTCGTTCGTGCGCAAGGCGAAGTGGGCGGCAGTCGAATCGATCGCGGTGTCGGACCCGCAGACGGTTACGATCCGGCTGAAGTCGCCGCTGGCAGCAATGCTGGGCCAGTTTGCCGATGTGAATTCGTTTGTAATCGCGCGCGAGGCGGCCGAGCGGGGATTCACGCTCGAAAACCAGGTGGGGAGCGGGCCTTTCCGGTGGGTGGAATGGTCTGAGAAGAAGTTCGCGAGCGTTGCGCGGAACCCGGCATGGCACGGCGGGGATGGGCGGCCGTACCTGGACGGGGTCGATGTGCTTCAGCCGCGAGACACTTCAGAAGTGGAGGCCTGGCTCAGGACGAAGAAGCTCGACGTGGCCTTTGTCGGGCGTCCCCAGGCCGAAAAGCTGCGAGCGGTGATCCCGGCGCTGACCGACGAGACGGTTGGGCAATCGCGGTTCTTTGGCATGCGTTTCTTCACGCCGCAGTTTCCCTACAGCGACCAGCGGTTCCGATCGGCGGTGAGCTACGCCCTGGACCGGCGCGAAATGCTGCAGAAGTTCTTTGCCGGCTCGGGGGAGGTGAACCCGTGGATCAGCTGGCCGATCAAGCGTTGGACTCTACCCCAGGCCGAACTGGCGACGAGGCCCGGCTACCGGCCGGGTGCTAGCGGGCGCGCGGACGACCTGAAAGAGGCGAAGGCACTGCTGGACGCATTCAAGGGGGAGAAGGAGCTGCCAAAGGACCCGCTAGCGCTGCTGGTGGTGGATGAGGCCGAGAAGAACCTTGGGATGGGGTCGATCATCAAGAGCCAGTTGAAGCTGAGCCTGGACCTGGAAGTTGGGGTGTATCCCGTGCCGGCCGCGGAGCTGGGCCAGCGATTGCTGACGTTGAATGCGCCCTGGGCTGCCGGCCCCGACGACGGCTGGGTGGACCTTGACGACTGGGTATACCCGTACTTCCACAGCCAGGGTACGAAGAACACGTTTCCCCTGCGTGATGCCGGGATCGACGCGCTTATAGAGTCCCAGCGGGTGGAGCTGAACGAAGAGAAGCGGCAGGGGATTGGCTACGAGATCCAGCGGAAGCTTCTGGAGTTGAACGTCGGGGTCAACTTCGTGAGCGAGCGGGTAGTGGCGCTGGCCTGGCCCTACGTTCGGGGCCTTCCGCTGGACGCTGCCGACGGTTACCAGCACCGGCTGGCGGACTGCTGGATAGACCAGGGCGACCCCACATTCAGGGGCCGCCAGTAGAGAGCTCCTAACCGGCGATCCGGGTGTCGAAGCGATAGCCAGCGCCGCGGACGGTGCGCACAGAGCGGCTCGCGGGCGTGTCGCCGAGCTTGCGGCGGATATTCGAGACGTGGCGGCGCAGGATCTGGAGGTAGCGTTCGTCGGCGCCGGCGCCCCAGCCGCGGCCAATTATCTCCTCGGCGCTCACGGTGCGATTGGCGTGGTTCAGGAGGATGGCCAGGATCTCGGTCTCGCGTTCGGTAAGGGCGACTTCCAGGTCGCGGAGGCGAAGGCGGGCGCGGACCGGGTCGAGCTCGAAGGGGCCGGCGGTGACCATCTCGGCTTCGGCGATGCCTTCGCGGGCCATGGCGCGGATGCGGCGTTCGACGACAGCCGAGCCAAGGGCGCCGCGGACGATGCCATCCATCTCGGGCCGGTAGCTGCCGGGTACGGCGAGGCCCGGGGCGCCAGGCTCGATGACGTAGAGGACGGGGACGAGGCGCCAGCGCCGCCGCTGCTGGAACTGCTGGGCGGTTGCCTGCTGGGCATCGACTCCAAGCCCTACGAGCACCAGGAGGTCGTAGACGCGTGCGTCGGCCTCAGCAAGGGCGCTGTCAACCGAAGCGGTGACCTCAACGGTCAGCCGTTCGCCAAGGAGATTTCGACCCTGAATCGCCTGAGGCACGCCCGGGGCAAGGATGAGTACGCTCGGCAAGACCACACCACCTGGCGCCCGGCCCGCCTTCCCGCATCGGCGCGTGCCGGGGGTGAGCAGGTTCCCGGAGATATGCGCTCAGGGTACAGCCCGCGACGAACGCGCCTAATCGGTGGGAACCCGACTTCAGGATGGGTGAAAGCCCACCGGCAGCGGCACAAAGCGTGGATGGAAGAGCGTGGGAATACTAAAGCCCGTGAGAAAGGATCCGGCTGGCAATCTCGCGGGGGTCAGGGCGGTACTCGCCGGCCTGGATCCGGGCGCGAAGGACGCGGACCTTTTCGGCGCGGGCTTCTGGCGATTCGCGGACGATGGCGTCGGCGCGGGCGAGCTCGCGGCCGCGGCTCGTGATACCGGCGGAATCGGCCCCCTCCTGGGCGGGCGGGGAGACCCTTGCGCGCGCCGCCGCCAGGTCATAGATGACGCCCTGGGTGGAGCCTGGCGGAGGGGTCTTACGAACGTCGGGCATACCTGTCCTCTCGCTTGTTCATGATAGTCCCGATGACCGGGCCCTCACAACAGTCAGTTGCAGCCATCACACGAGCGTCCCCTGGACAACGAGCCGCTGCTTCAGATCCTTCGTACAGGTGATGAGGGTGATCCGCGAAGCGTGGTCGGACCGGAGGAGGCGCGTTTCGGCGGGCGGTACGACTGCAACGCGGGTGATGCTATACCGGTAGACCTGGCTGCCGGAATAGACCTCGACGACGTCGCCGGGCTTGAGCCGGGAAAGCGTCTTGAAGGTCGCCACAGAGGATTGGTCAGCGACGGAGACGTGACCTGTGAGGACCATATTCCCGGGCTGTCCCGGGCGGGCCGAATCGAGGTGGTGGCCCACGGACCGCCAGGCGGTCTCCCAGGCCGGGCGCCCATCTTCCATCACGACGCCGACCTCAGAGATGGCATAGTCGATCCCGGCAGTGGGGGCAACGATGCGCGTGGGGAGCCCGCCGGGGAGAGCACCCGCCTTCGCTGAGGAGTTGGAAGGGGCGGCCTCGGCGACAGTCATCGTTACCGGGGGAATGCTGGCTTCGGAATCCGAAACGCCCGAGGCTCCTGCGGAGAAGCCGTGCCAGGTGATGGCGCCCGCGCCAATCACCATGAGCGCGGCAACCAGAGTGGAGAGCGGGAATGACCGCGAACGCGCGCCGTTGGTCATGACAGGACAGCCCTCCCCGCAGACTCCTCCTCGCCGGGCCGTTGGCCGAACGAGAAGGCTCTATCCGAAGCATCGGCAGACTATCAGGCAGATTGACGGCGGTGCAGGTGAAGGCTCGGATGCGAAGGGGTCAAGAAGGTGAATGCGCGGGGAGTCAGGCTTCGCGGAGGCCGGCGAGGCCGCCCGGCAGGGTCGCCAGGTAGGCACTGGTGGCGCCGCGGCCGCGGACCATGGAGGAGAGGCGGCCGGAGACATCGTTCATGGCACTGGCAAGGCCGGCGGAGACGAGTCGATTCGTAGCGACCAGCTGTTCGAGCAAAGGGAGCTCGTCGCGGTCAAGGCTATTCTCTTCGAGGTGGGTTGCAAGGGCAACGCAGGCAGCTTCGTATGCCTCGGCGCCGTTCAGAAAGGCATCGGCGTCACCAAGCTCGAGGGCGACGAGCTGTTGTTCGGCCAGTTCAAGCGCAGCGCGAAGGTGGTCTGTCATCCCGGTGTCAGGCGGCGGCCTCGCCGGCGAGCGCACGTCCTTCAGGGGCCCGCAGCGAGGCGATGGCGGCCTTCCAGGAATCGGCGATACGCGAGAGGTGCTTCTCGGCCTCGCCGAGTTTCGCGGGCTCGCCGAGGGTGCTCTCCAGGAGCATGCGGAGGCAGTAGGCGTAGATGCCGCTCAGGTTGTGGGCGAGCTCCCCCTGTTCCATGTCGAGGGTCGCCAGCAGTTCACCGACAATCAGCGAGGCTCGTTCCACCTGCTCGGCGAAGCCAGCCTTGTTGCCCCCTTCCTGGAGGATGCGTGCCTTGCGAATGGCCTTGAGGGCGCCGTCATACAGCATGGTGGTCAGCGTCACGGGGTCGGCAGTGAGGATTCCCTGGGTCCGGTAGGCATTTGCTGCGCTGGGGTTCATTCGCGGGCTTCTCTCGTCCAATGGTTACGGTTGCTGCGATGAGGATCGGATCGCATTGCGGGCGGCTGAATTGGGGGATCCTCCGATTGAGGACCCTACTGTTTCGTGGCCGACATCTTGACCATCGCCTGTTCGAGGGCGGCCATGATGCCCTGGGCACGGGCCTGGGCCTGTTCCATGAGGGCGAACTTGCGGCGAAGGTTCTCCATCTCCCGATCGATGCGCTCCTGGATGGTGTCCATGCGCTCCTGGATGTCCTCGGAGATGGCAGCGTACGAGTCTTCGCGCCTGGCGAGCATCCCCCCTGCGCCCACCTGGTTTTCGAGGAAGGTCTTCAGCTGGTTCATGACGCTGGAGCTGGTGGTGGCCACGCTCACCGTGTGCTCTCCACCCTGTAGCGCCCCGGCAATGGTGACGGTCATCCCAGGGATGAGGGCCGTGGTCGTTCCCCCGGGCGTCACTGTTGCGTTAGTGGTGGTTGCGGCGCTGCCATCGAGGGGCGTAAATACGGCCGTCAGATGGCCCACCCCGTCGTCGGTGATGGCGTAGGTCCCGGCCTTCGACCCCGTGTAGCTGCCGCTGATACTGGCGATCGAGCCCGTGCCACCCGGCGTCAGGGTCGCCTCAAGCGAGAATGCGCTCAGGAACGACTGGAGCGACGTGGGGTCGCTGGCCAGGGCGGCGGTGAACTTCGACTCATCAAACTGCAGGGTGTTGGTGGTGCCCACGGCGGAGCCAACCGCGCCAAAGCTCAGCCCCACCTGTCCCATGCTCGTGTAGTTGCCCGGTACGTTCTGGCCGGTGCCAATGAGCATGCCGCGGAGGCTCGACTTCAACTGCCGGATCGAAGCATCGCCGCTGAGCAGGCCCGACTGGTTGTCATCCTTCGATCCGTCGGCCTTCGTGAGCGAATCGATCGCAGTCATCACGTTGTTGAACTCGGTGACCAGACCCTTCATGGCGGTCACCGCGCTGCTGGCATCCTGGTTGACCGCCACCGTTGCGGGCGTGCCAGCGTCGATCAGGGCGCTGAGCGTGAGGGTGACGCCCGGGAGCGCCGTGACGGTGTTCGATGACGAGTACTGTGTGGCGCCGCCATTGATGGAGTACTCGGCGTTCGTGCCCGCAGTCTGGGAGGCCGCGAGCAGGCCGGTCTTTGAAAGGAAATCGCCGCCCGCGCCATCGTCGGCGAGGGTGATGGGCATGGAGCCGGTGGCCGTCTGTTGGAGGATGACGGCGTCGGTAACGGAGTCGTAGGTGGCAGTCACGCCCGCGGTGCTGGCGGTGATCCGGGCGAGGACGTCGTTCATGGAGTCGCTGGCGGCGTTGTAGTTGATGGTGACGCCGTTGATTGTGAACGAGTGCGCCCCCGCGGCCGGGGCGCCACCCTGCCAGGAGGCATCGGCCATCTTGTCCGAGGGGTTCATGCGCGCGATGCCGCGGGTGCTGGCGCGCGTCGTAGTGCCGGGCGATGCGAGCAGGTTCGTCGCCGAAAGGAAGTTCGAGGAATCGGTGGCGTTGCCCACGTTGATCGCCGTGGCCGCGTTCAGGGTGATGATGTTCGCCTTGCCGTTGGCATCGTTCGTGATGGTGGCCGTGACGCCCACGCCCGCACCGTTAATCTCGGCGACCACGCCGTTCAGGGTCATCTGCTGAGACACCGGGGCAGTGCCAGTGATCGTAGTTGTGCCGGTGGCGCCCGTGAGGCTGGTGGCAGAAAGGAAGTTCGAGGTGTCCCCGCTATCGCCGAGGGTGATGTTCCCGTTCGTCGACGTAAGGGTGATGGTATTCGCCCGGCCATAGGTGTCGTTGGTGATGGTGGCCGTGAGGCCGATGCCGCTCCCATTGATGGAGGTGACGATGTCGTTCAGCGACTGGGTGGCCACATCGACGTTAATGACCGCCGATCCGCCGCCGGCCGTGGCTACCGTGAAGGTCCCACTGGTGACGGCGGTGGCGAAATTGGAGGCGTTCAGCAGCGCTGCACCGTTCACCACCTGGGCGCCGATCTTGATTGTGGTGTTGCCGCCCCCCGCGGTGCCGATGGTGAACGTCCCATTGGTGGGCGTGGTCTGGAAGTTGGATTCGTTCATCGGCGAGGCGGCATCCAGCGCCGCGGATATGGCCGAGCCGGCCGCGCGGGTGCCCGTCGCCAGCTTCGACACGGAGACCGTGAAGCTCCCGAGGGCGGCATTGGGCCCTGCGGCTGCTGCCAGGCCTGTTCCCGTGACCACCGTGCTCTTCCCTGAAACGGAGGACGTCCCGGCGAGGGTGTTTACCTTCGAGCGCAGCGCCGAGAACCGGGTGACGAGGTCGGCGATGGCGGCCTTGCGGGCGTCGGCACGCGCCACTTCGACATTCAGCTTGTCGATCTGAACCTGGCGCGCCTTCGTTAGCTGGGAAATGACAGCCTCGGTATCGAACGAGGAGTAGAAACCGCCGATACGAACCGGGTCTGACATCCTGCCTAGCCCTTTCGCTCGAAGAGGAGGCCGCCAGGCGCGCCAGCGGAATCGAACCGCGCCAGCTGCTCGTTCGTGACGCGCGCGAGCACGCGGCCGGTGGCAACGTCACGCACGACAATGCCGACGGGTTCGCCGCCCTGGTTCAAGTCGGCCAGGAACTCGCAGGTTTCCGGGGTGCGGCCGGGGAGGATGGCGGCGAGCAGCCGCTCGCGCGGCGCCCGGCGGCGTTCACGTTGCTGATACTGGTCCCGGCTGCGCCGCTGTTCCCAGTGCGTCGCCTCCGTGCGGATGCGAACAGGTTCCACGTTTGTCAGCTTAAGGTCGGCCATGGCTGTCTACCTGTCGGTTTCCTACCTAATCATCGTGAGGACAACGCGTATTCTTGAGCCGTAGCAGTGGCCATGCAGGGGGCGCGCGGTTACCCCACGGGAACACAAAGGGGCCCGGCCATTGCTGGCCGGGCCCCTCCAGTGATGTCCCTGGCTGGAGGGCCTACTGTTGCAGGAGGGCGAGAGCCGCCTGCGGGGCCTGGTTGGCCTGCGAGAGGACGGAGATGCCGGCCTGCTGCAGGATCTGGTTGCTGACCATCTGGCTCGAAAGCTCGGCCACGTCGGCGTCGCGGATGCGGCTCTCGGCAGCGCTCAGGTTCTCAACCGCTACGCTCAGGCTCTTGATGACGTGCTCGAGGCGGTTCTGGGAAGCGCCAAGGGTGCCGCGCTGGGCGTTGATGTCGCTGATGGCGCCGTCGAGCTCCGAG
>JAANMY010000490.1_pt1 | contig 55526 bp, 37 predicted proteins | sample 7279691 | NCBI WGS metagenome assembly JAANMY01 (sample SAMN14094543, study PRJNA606508) | bioreactor metagenome | isolation source: A lab-scale SPAN reactor treating ammonium-rich wastewater day 388 | place: Ireland: Galway | collected 2018-02-07 | reverse complement strand
GGCCGCGCTCTGATGAGCGCGGAAATAGTCGGCGCAGCGCACGCGACGGCGGATGATGTGGGTGCTTCAATGGGGCCGCGCTCTGATGAGCGCGGAAATCAGCGTGCCCATCGACCGGTTCGAAGTGCACCAGGAGCTTCAATGGGGCCGCGCTCTGATGAGCGCGGAAATGGGATTGGCAAGTGAACACTCATGGGATCGGGGGCTGCTTCAATGGGGCCGCGCTCTGATGAGCGCGGAAATCCAGGCTTCCTGCTGGGCGGGGGTCAACGTGTTCTTGCTTCAATGGGGCCGCGCTCTGATGAGCGCGGAAATGCATCGACGTCTGCGTCGTCCTTATAGACCACCTTGGTGCTTCAATGGGGCCGCGCTCTGATGAGCGCGGAAATCCCCAGCGACTTGTAACTGTCCGCAACGCCGAAGAAGCTTCAATGGGGCCGCGCTCTGATGAGCGCGGAAATCTTCGACAACCTGCTTGGGACGGTGAGCCGCATCGTGCTTCAATGGGGCCGCGCTCTGATGAGCGCGGAAATGCCTTGGACATGGGCGATCAGACGCCCGCGGGCTTCGCTTCAATGGGGCCGCGCTCTGATGAGCGCGGAAATGGTCACCTGGATCGCGTAGATCAGCTCGCCGGCGTAGCTTCAATGGGGCCGCGCTCTGATGAGCGCGGAAATTGGATGCCTCCTGCGCCGGGGCCTGGCACGCCGTCGCGGGCTTCAATGGGGCCGCGCTCTGATGAGCGCGGAAATCCGGAGTACGACGCCAACTGGCGCCCGCGCGACCCGGCTTCAATGGGGCCGCGCTCTGATGAGCGCGGAAATGGGCCGCGAAGACCTTGTGGCCTCGCCCATGTGGCAGCTTCAATGGGGCCGCGCTCTGATGAGCGCGGAAATGTTGTGCCATTGATCAGACCACCGCGCTCATGTCGAAGCTTCAATGGGGCCGCGCTCTGATGAGCGCGGAAATGTCGACACCGACAGCCACGAGATCGCCTTATACGCGCTTCAATGGGGCCGCGCTCTGATGAGCGCGGAAATGGCGGCGCAGCCGCACAACGGTTTGCCGGGTGACATGCTTCAATGGGGCCGCGCTCTGATGAGCGCGGAAATCACGCGAACTGGGCGATCGACCGCGCGGCAGCAGTCGCTTCAATGGGGCCGCGCTCTGATGAGCGCGGAAATCCATGCCCGCCGCCACCACCAAGCCATCGACCCGCAGCTTCAATGGGGCCGCGCTCTGATGAGCGCGGAAATGCAGGAGACGACCGTGATAAACATCTACGCCGAAATGCTTCAATGGGGCCGCGCTCTGATGAGCGCGGAAATGTGGCGTGGTTCTGCCGTCTACGACCTGAGGACCTGCGCTTCAATGGGGCCGCGCTCTGATGAGCGCGGAAATCCATTCGCGCGCCGCGTCGTCATCGAGAAAATCGGCGCTTCAATGGGGCCGCGCTCTGATGAGCGCGGAAATCCTTGAGGTTCATGCCGCACAAGCGCTGCGCTCGAAGCTTCAATGGGGCCGCGCTCTGATGAGCGCGGAAATCCGGCCGAAAAGGTGGGAGTGCTCGCCGGAGAAGATGCTTCAATGGGGCCGCGCTCTGATGAGCGCGGAAATGAAGATGGATATGGCCGACCCGCAGCAGGAGCGCAAGCTTCAATGGGGCCGCGCTCTGATGAGCGCGGAAATCCCATAATCGGCAGCCGGGCCTTGCCTTTGCGGCGGGCTTCAATGGGGCCGCGCTCTGATGAGCGCGGAAATGGAAGCCGGCGCGTGAAGGTCGATTTCGGCTCGGTGCGCTTCAATGGGGCCGCGCTCTGATGAGCGCGGAAATGCTGGCCAGTTGCTCGGCCGTCATGCGCAGCGCCGGCGGCTTCAATGGGGCCGCGCTCTGATGAGCGCGGAAATGTCGATTTTCCTCTTCCGGCGCGGCAGAGGGTCATGCATGCTTCAATGGGGCCGCGCTCTGATGAGCGCGGAAATATGAGCATCTCGCGCACCCGCACCGCCGCCGCCGTCGCTTCAATGGGGCCGCGCTCTGATGAGCGCGGAAATGCATGGTCGTTTCCTTTGATCGTCTGAGCAGATAGGGCTTCAATGGGGCCGCGCTCTGATGAGCGCGGAAATCTCCATCGAATGGCGGCGGCTCTTTCACGCCCCTGATGCTTCAATGGGGCCGCGCTCTGATGAGCGCGGAAATGCCCACAATGCGTCTGGTGGCGGCTCGGTGCCAGCGCTTCAATGGGGCCGCGCTCTGATGAGCGCGGAAATACATATTGGAACATACAAGAATGCGGGCACCCCAACGCTTCAATGGGGCCGCGCTCTGATGAGCGCGGAAATCCATCAGTGGGTTCTAGGCCCGATGGCGGGCGACGGGCTTCAATGGGGCCGCGCTCTGATGAGCGCGGAAATCAAGGCTATCTTCGGCACGTCCAAGCCGCCGGAGTGCTTCAATGGGGCCGCGCTCTGATGAGCGCGGAAATGGCGGCGGCGGTGTCGACATCACCGGCGGCGCGGATCGGCTTCAATGGGGCCGCGCTCTGATGAGCGCGGAAATGACCAGCGAAGACGGCACCTGTTGGCGTCTGTACCTGCTTCAATGGGGCCGCGCTCTGATGAGCGCGGAAATGATGAGCCGATCCGCTCGACGTCAACAGCGAAGCCTCGCTTCAATGGGGCCGCGCTCTGATGAGCGCGGAAATCGGCATGGCGCATTGATACCGCCGCCGTGGTATGGCCGCTTCAATGGGGCCGCGCTCTGATGAGCGCGGAAATGCACGCTGCCGACCAGCCATAGCGGCGCAGGTAGGTGCTTCAATGGGGCCGCGCTCTGATGAGCGCGGAAATTCCGCCGCTGTACTCTGCTGGACAACAAAGAGCAGAGGCTTCAATGGGGCCGCGCTCTGATGAGCGCGGAAATCCCCCGGCCGATCCAGGACGAGGCCGAGGCCGACGCGCTTCAATGGGGCCGCGCTCTGATGAGCGCGGAAATACGAGCAGCCTCCAATTCCCGAGAATGACGTTGTCCAGCTTCAATGGGGCCGCGCTCTGATGAGCGCGGAAATGCGATGTTGTAGTGATGCTCTGTGAGTGTGCCTGCGCTTCAATGGGGCCGCGCTCTGATGAGCGCGGAAATACGCCTGGTCGATGTAGTCAAACGGCACGTCGGCGTGGCTTCAATGGGGCCGCGCTCTGATGAGCGCGGAAATTACCCTGAAATGCCTATGGCCGTGGCCAAGGTATACGCTTCAATGGGGCCGCGCTCTGATGAGCGCGGAAATTTGTCTACTGGACACGAACGCTCAAAGAAAGGTTTGCTTCAATGGGGCCGCGCTCTGATGAGCGCGGAAATCGTACCCATCGGCGGCGGGTCGGCCGGCACACCGGCGCTTCAATGGGGCCGCGCTCTGATGAGCGCGGAAATGAGAATACGCACCCGCGCGCCATCGACGAGCATGTAAGCTTCAATGGGGCCGCGCTCTGATGAGCGCGGAAATAGGCCCGCCCGAATGCGGTCAACGGCGGCCGCATCGCTTCAATGGGGCCGCGCTCTGATGAGCGCGGAAATCCGACCGCGAGGGCCTGCCCACCGAGAGCGTGTTCGCTTCAATGGGGCCGCGCTCTGATGAGCGCGGAAATGGACGCCACAGACGAGGAGGTCGGTCGGATTGAGGCAGCTTCAATGGGGCCGCGCTCTGATGAGCGCGGAAATGATACCACGGTGACCGCCGACTGCAAGGGACATCGGCTTCAATGGGGCCGCGCTCTGATGAGCGCGGAAATATCGTGAGCATGTTCATTGAGTCCAAAGACTCGCTTAGCTTCAATGGGGCCGCGCTCTGATGAGCGCGGAAATCTCTACCGGCAGGCACCGGCACACGTCGCCCTGATAAGCTTCAATGGGGCCGCGCTCTGATGAGCGCGGAAATTACATGCTCGTCGATGGCGCGCGGGTGCGTATTCTCGCTTCAATGGGGCCGCGCTCTGATGAGCGCGGAAATGGAGGTGAGCGTCGACGACCAGATCGCGGGCGTGGCGCTTCAATGGGGCCGCGCTCTGATGAGCGCGGAAATGGCGCGAGACGTGAACGCAGTGCTCCGCGACGCTGTAGCTTCAATGGGGCCGCGCTCTGATGAGCGCGGAAATGGCCGACGGCCGTGGGGCGTGGCTCAAGTGCGAGCGGCTTCAATGGGGCCGCGCTCTGATGAGCGCGGAAATGGCGTGCACCGCAAGCCGCACCTTACCGCCGGCGGCCTGCTTCAATGGGGCCGCGCTCTGATGAGCGCGGAAATGCCGACGCGGTGCTGGCGCTGGACCCGCCTGCGGACGCTTCAATGGGGCCGCGCTCTGATGAGCGCGGAAATTGCCCGTTGACCTGCTGCGCGAGTCGCAGATAGTCTGCTTCAATGGGGCCGCGCTCTGATGAGCGCGGAAATGCGCGGCACCCGCGTCGAGCGGCTCTTGATCGGGATGCTTCAATGGGGCCGCGCTCTGATGAGCGCGGAAATGCCGCCGATCGCAGCCGCCGGCAGGCCTCCGCCGCCGCTTCAATGGGGCCGCGCTCTGATGAGCGCGGAAATGGCGAGGCCCCCACAAGGTTGTAGCTGCCGGCGAGTAGCTTCAATGGGGCCGCGCTCTGATGAGCGCGGAAATGGCAACCCGCCCTATTTGGTCGACGCGGTCACGCTCGCTTCAATGGGGCCGCGCTCTGATGAGCGCGGAAATTTGGGCCAGCGCCCCGGAGTCCATCGGTGCGACCTGGCTTCAATGGGGCCGCGCTCTGATGAGCGCGGAAATTCGCCCGCGTGTCACATTGGGTGCAACATGAAGATGCTTCAATGGGGCCGCGCTCTGATGAGCGCGGAAATGGCCTGCGTTCCAACGCCTGCAATCTCCGGGGCTTGCAGAGGCCAACGCGAGCGGTTGGTCGAAGCGGTCGTTAAGAGCAGTTGTTCGGCCGTGGGAATCGCTCCTTTCTCTTGCACCGTCAAGAAGTTCGAGTGAGGGCCGGATTCGGCGAATCACTCTTCCGCTCGCAGGGTCATTGCAAGACCGGTTTGTGCACCAAGGCATGTGGGAGGCTCAAACCACCAGAACCCGTGTCGAAGGTTTGTAGCCGCGTCCCAGACATTCTAACCCGTTTTCCAGCGGATTGTCAGCCGTACCAAGGTCGAGGATGAGCAATTGATCCTCACGATGGTGCAGGTGTTCAAGCAGTCGGCCGCGAAGCTGGGCGAGCTCCCGGGGCGTCAGCTCGCAGAAGAAGACGCTGAATTGAGCATGGTCACCCTGGCCCATGAGCAGGTCGAAGACGCGCGTGCGGCGTTTGTCGTCGGCGATGTCGTACGTCAACAGGTAGTGTCGGCGGGTCATGATCAGCGTGTGGTGATGGGGGTGTAGCTGGGCACATCGCCGCGGAGCCAGCGGGCAAGCAACCGGGCTTGAAGACGGATGACGCATCGCCACGAACAGCGGTAATCGAAGACAGGGTGGGTGACAAGCTGGTCGAGGCGTGCCTCGTAGGCGCGGATGAAGGCTTTGCGGGCGGTGTCCTTCATGACGCAGCCGGCCTGGGAGCGAAGAAAATCGCCGGCGGCAACCATGCCGGTGTTGACCGCGGTGATGACCGCCGAGTCGACGACCAGTGGGCGAAACTCCTCCATGAGGTCGAGCGCCAAAGCTGGGCGGCCGTGGCGCGGCTGATGGTAAAACCCCCACCAGGGATCGAGCCCCTCGGCCAGCAACGCCACGGTGCACTCCTTGGTCAGCAGGGCGTAGCCGAAGGAGAGCAAGGCGTTGACCGGATCGCGTGGCGGCCGACGGTTGCGGTTGGTGAAATCCCACAGGGCGTCGAAATCGCGTGGTCGAAGCATGCCCGCGAAGTGGCGAAAGTAGATCGCCGCGAGGTTGCCCTCGATGCCCAGCAACTGGGGCAGGCCGGGAGCCTGGGGGCAGGCGGCGATGAGGTCGGCCATATCGGCCAAAGCGCGGTCTGGGGGGGAAGCATTGCGGCGGATGAGGGTTCGCTGGTTGGCGCCCTTGGCGGCGACGATCTGGCGGGTAATGTCCAGGCAGCGTTGGGGTTGAGCGGCGGCAGCAAACTGAGCGGCACGGTCGTAAGCGTTGCGCAGCGTGATTCCATGGGTGATGCCGCTGAACCAGTGGCCGGTGGAGAGATAGACGATGGGGACGTTGGCCTCGCAGAGCAGGTGAACGGTCTGCGTGGAGATCGAGACGTTGCCGCAGAGCACAAGCTGGCTGACGTCTTTGAGGCGGGCGTGAGCCAGTTCCTGCTTGTCCTTGCGGACGATCAGATTCTCTTTGGTTTTGCCGACGTAAGCGCCTTGCTCCTGCACATACAGGGGAAGCGCTTCGTCGCGGGCTGGATAGAGCCGGCGGACCTGCGGGGCGACGGGGTCGGGCGGGACGCGGCAAAGAGCGAGCGTTTCATCGGGCAGGCAGATGCCAGCCAGGGAGCAGCCGTGGCACTTGGGGCTGTCGTCCAGCGGCGGGGGCAATTCCTTGCTGTCGCAAGCCTGGCGCGCCTGGGCGATCAGGGCCAGCGTGCGGGCCTCGAGTTCCGCGGTGAACGGTACGTCCACGCGAGTGCGTGAGCCGGCGAAATAAAGCACGCCGTGATCGCAGTGGTAGCCGTGCTCGCGCAGGAGCAACCCCTGGGCCATGAGCTGGACGCGTTCGGGCTCATAGCAGCGTTCAGGGGTGTCGGGCACGCGGCCGCGCTTGGTTTCGACGGGCACGGCTTCGTCGAGGCAGTCTGATTCCGGCGGGGTGGAATCGGAGGCATCGGATTGAGCGAGGGAGAAAAGATCCGTGTGGCTCCCGACACGATCGGCCGAAGAACGGGAGGCGGTGGCGACAAGATCAAGTTTCGCGGTCAGGCTCAGGCGATCCGAGCCGAGGCTGACAGATCGCGAGACGGTGGGAGGTTCGTCGTTGTCATCATTCGAGCGGACGCGACGACGCCTGGAGGCGGGCGATACGGCGCTGTTGGCGGCCGCGGCATCCGAGCCTTCACCGGGCGCAGGGTCGGCTTGGGAAGCGTCCGGCAGAACGTGATCGAGCTTGTCGACGCGGCGGTGGACCGTCTTGCCCTCGACGGTATACACGTTATCGGCCCAGCGGCCTTCGATATGCATCAGGTGAAACAGCCGCGGGCAATACGTGAACTCATTGAGCATGCGCACGGGCAGCAGGTCCGGCGTCTCGCCGTCGGACTGCAATGGATCGGTTGGCTTGGTCGCGCGGATCATACCCCGGTCCCTAAGAAGCTATTCACTTGTCAAGGATCGGCAGGAGGCAGTGCTAACTTCACCGCGAGTCTCTCTCCCCAGCCAAAGCGGCAAAAAGGCCCAGGCCGCAATGCCGGCCGGCACCGATGGCGATGGGGCCGGGGATGGGATGCTCAAACGTGAGACGGACATGAACGGCAGTCTTGCCGTCGAGCCGCTTGGGCAGCAGGTAATTGGGGCGCTTGTTGCGGTCGTAGCGGTGCGCAGAGAGGCAGTTCCTGTAGAAGGGCAGAGTCTGCCAGGTGAACTCGCACGGCGTTTCGATGCCCGCCCGTTGCAGGGCAAGGACAATGAGCCGCTTGAAGTCTTCCTCATCGCGGTACTTGATTTTCTGGCCGTCCTCTGTCCCGCGTGTTTTCTCGTGAATGTGTTCATCCAAGATGACCGGCGTGACGCTCTGCCAGACCTTCGACCGGCCGAGATAGCACTTGTCGATGAATTTCCCCTTCGGGGGGTTGAATCGCTCAATGGTGTGAGGCAGTGGGATGCGCGGCGGCGTGCCGGTGTCGCACCCTTCGCCCTCGTCCTTAAACTCCAGTTTCACGCCGTCAACCCGCGCCGCCACATGCTCCAACTCATCCTCCCGGCCGATGGGTGCGATCAGCAACACGTTGCGGATCATTGCATCGGAATGCTCATGTCCGATCGAAGGCAGCGGGACGTAGCTGATCTGCTGGTGGTCGTCGCGGGGCGGATCGTTCTTCCCGCGAACGAACCGTCTGGCCCACTCTGCTCGCTTCGACTCGTCAATCCACCGCGGTGCGTTGCGGCCGTCCTTCATGGAGTCGATGGCCGCATGCCGCACAACGGCGGCGATGTGCGCGAGCAGAGGTTGCGGGTAGCGGGCAGGCTGCTCTTCGCCGTTCTCGTCAACCCTGATGAGGTTGAACACAATGCTCCGCCGCCCCGCTGGACGTTCGCTGCTGGTGTAGAGAACGCGGTCGAACACCTTGGGTTTGTCAACGGTCTTCAGCGGCTTGCCGTGCTCGATGCGGTTGATGAACGTGCTGTGACAGTGGCGAAGGTCACTGAGCGTGCATTGGCCCAGTTCATCGTCGTACGTCGGCAGGCGAAGGGTGTCGCGGAACGAGCCGACGTTCTTCTTTGGATACCAGCGAATGCCTTTGAGAGTCTGTAACTCTGCTTCGTTGGTCAGCCGAGCATCGGCGAACGCCATGTCGATGCCCCAGCCGAGCGTGGTGAGCGACCGCGCCGCACGTTCGATGTCTATAGCCGGACAGTTGTGGTTGTCAGGAAGCTCCCAGATGTAATGCACCTCTGGTTTCTGGTCCTTTTCGAGAAGGAACAGGGTTGGAATCGTTGGCTTGGCAGTGAGCCGTTCCTGGCGGTCAAACTTCTTGTCGCCGTCGTTGTTGGGAACGAATCGCGTGATCGCCTGCCCGGTTCTGGATTTGGGCGCGATGATGATCGGCGGATGATCGCGCGTGTGCCGTTGCAGCCAGTCGAGGGATTTGCCGATGGGGGTGAAGTTCGCGTTCGACGGCACATCTTCCCCGTCGACCAGTTCCCCTCGCCGCGCCACGCCCGCCACCAGCCCTTGAAACAACCGAAACGGCGAAGGTGGCCACTCTGGCGGCCCGCCCCGATCCAGCAGACCGTGGTAACGGTCGTCGAGAAAACGGACGGTGAGAAGGAGGTGGGTCATTGGCCATCCTCCGCTGATGGTCCTGGTGTTTGGCCTGTCTGCTCAGTGGTTGTGTCGCCGGCAGCAGGGAACATGGCAAGCATCTGCTTCTTTCGCTCTGCAGCACCACTGTCCTCGGTCAGCAATGGCTTGATCTGTTCCGCCAACCCCTTGAGATCATTGGTGCTGTCATTGTCACCGCTAATCTCGTTGACCTTCGTAGAGAGTCTCTCGCGCGGCGCCTTATTGAACTTGTCCGCTCTGCCGACGGTCAATCCGTCAACGAGCTTCTTGAGCGACTCGATGGGGTTCCCTGACTTCTCGCGATTCTTCCTGTCGCGCTTGTACTGCTCTAGGGTTGCCCTCGTGATGGGACCAAGTGCCCGAACTTTGTCCCTTTCGGCACCGCTCAGTTTGCCCTTGGCATCGGTCAGTCCCAGGAACTCTTCCGCGACATCCTTCTCGAACTTCGCGTCAGGACGATCCTTTTTGTCGAAATCGATCCCCATCGACTGGAAGAATACTTTCCCAGATGTTTCGGCGAAGGCAATTGCCTGGGTCCGATCGACCTTGATCGATTCATCCATCGTACGATGCTTCACGAGGCACCATCGGTCGTCGCCCGTGATGCGAAGATTGCATCCCTCACGAAGGTTAAGGTCCGGATCGGACGTTGCGGCAACCAATGCCAGGCCTAAGACATATTTTCGCAATGCGTCAGTGCGTGCTTGCGATTTGGCGAGCGTTTCTACCGCTTCCTGCTCAATCTCCTTCTTGCGTTGATCCGTCGCATTCCCCTCCGGCTTCGGAGGATCGACGATCGCTCTCAGTTGCCGCAATGCCACAAGGTTGATCTTGATTGTTCGGACCAGTAGTTTCGGATCGGTGAGCCGCACACCGCCCAGTGTTTGGCTGGCCAGCGCGTGTAACATCCCTTCCGACGACAAGGGATTGCTGTCGCCCTCGCCGACGTTCAGTTCTTCTTTGACTGCGCCGATTGCAACATAGTCGACTGCTGGAACGAAAGTCGCCGAGCGCGTCAACGGTCGCACATTCTCGGCACGGACGCTTGCCTTAATGATGCGCTGGAGCTTCGTCTGGGTTGATCGAGAATCCCATGCCCCATAGAGTAATGAGGTTGGTGCAAGCGAGGCGAGCACTGCATGATCGCCGCGATCGGCGCGCTGAAACGCCATGTGAAATTCAGCGGCAAGACTCGACAGTCGAACCACGGCATCCCCCGCACGGTGGCCGGCATCAAGAATGTTGACCGGAGTGCCATTGACGTCGATGACGACTTGAGGCACGAGGTGTTTCAGTGTTTCGGACTTGAAGAGTGGTTCGCTTCTGTTCCCGTCTGACTGTGGACTGTCGATATCGACGACGTTTCGGTTATCGCCGAGATCGCTGAGGTTGTAGACCGACTGCTGCTGTTGATCCTTCTTCGCCTCTTTCTTGTCTTCGCCGTCAGCGTCCTTGTCAGCTTGCCCCTTGTTTCTAGCTTTCAAGTACGTTGGCGGGAAGATAACTGGATGTTCGACATCATCTGGCAAAAGGTGCTGCTTGATGATGATGGCCACGGCATCGTCGGCAAGGAACTCTGCCGCGAGATTGGTGACTTGACGCGGGTTCTCGGTTTGCTCAGACATGGTTGTTCCTTTCAAACAGTGATGCTTTGGTAAAGAACTTGAACTTGCCGCGTGCTCCGATCTCGAAGCGGTAGCGGGCTATGCCCTGGATGTTCACGCTGCCAGAAGCGACGGCGCGGGCGACAGTGGTTGGCATGGGGGTGAACCAACAGGCATAAACGTACCCATCGTCTGCTGGAGCCGGCCGAAAGGTTTCGAGTCCGATCGCGGCCAGCAGTTCGGTAGCCGGGTACGTATCGACGGGCAATGTCTGGTCGTTGGGAGAAAAACCCTCGTCGAGCGTATTCCAACTGCTGCGCGTGTCGAGGCCGATCCGACCCGTCATGCCAGTCCGAGACTGAAGAACCGTATCATCGGTCATCTCATCAGCACATATCGCTTGCGCCATATCACCGATCAGGCCTTCTGAGGTCTGGTGGGCCCCCCACATTTTGAAGCCCGTCTGCCTTCCCGCCAATTCATCCAGCCACCAACTGAGCCGCAGCGATACCGGCCCCTCAAACATGACCGGTTTGGTCTTCTTCGCATCCGCAACCGGTTTGCCATTCGATCCCATGATTGGCTGATATGGCTCATCCGAGGCGCGCCTCGAACAGATGAGCGCCTTCATAAGATCGCACGTTTTGAACGGATCCTTTCCAAAGATGCAGAAGCGAGATCGCTCAAAACGAGGCGCCGTGAAACTCCCGGCAACCTCCGCTCCCGGCCAGAGGCGGTCGGCCAGTTCCAGCAGTCCGCAGCAGGCGAAGAACTGGCCGGGGTTGGTCACATCGACGTTCACGGTGATGTTGGGTGTCGTGTCGCTCATGCTTCGTTCCCTTGGTGATCGGCGGGATCGTCGTCATCGACTTCGGCGTCGATGCCGGCCTCAGCGCTGGCGGCCCAGTCGGCCGCGCGCAGCAGAGATTCGAGGTATGCCAGGCCCCACCGGCCATATTTCCGCTGAAGCCGGGCGAAGCGGCGCATGACTTCAACATGGGCATCCTCACACTGCTGCGCCGTGAAGTCAGGGTCGATGATGTGTTCGAAGTGCGGCCGGCCGTATCCGTGGTGCGCCGCGATCAGATGTAATGCCAGTTCCAAAGCCTCCCGCTGTTGCTCCGGAGCGAGGTCTAATGCAGTGTCGGCCAGGGAAAGTCGGGCCTCGTCTTGGTGATCGCCGATGCGCAGCAGCGAACCGAATTCATGCCGGTAGCCGGACAACCGTTTGGGATCGCGCCACTCGGCGGACTTGCCCAGCAGTTCTCCATTGCTGTTCGGCCCGCCGATGTACCGTTGCCAGATCAAGGCCTTCTTTCCCTCGTCGTGCCATTTTGCGGCGAAGCACAGGGCGGCACTGGCAACTCCGTCATTCGCAAGCAGTGAATTCACGAGGCGCTCTGCCTCCGAGTAGACCATGCCGACGTGCCGCTCGAGGGGCTGTTCGATGGGCTTCTGCTGCTTCGGTGGCGGTGACAGACAAACCAGCGCAGAAATGGGCTCGTCCTCTTCATCCCACTTGATTGGCTGCACGAGCCGAACTTTCAAACCGGACTTCTTTTGGATGTGGTTCACTAGCGGCGTCGGGTGTCCAGGCGGCTGACCGAGACTCCAGTCGTCGCGCAGCGGAGCGGCGCCCGTCATAGCGCGGGCAATCCAGCCATCGGGGGAACGCTCAATCAGAACGCGCATCCGAGGCGTCATATCTTTCGCGCGTTCGTAACCCTCCGCGTCGGCGATGTCGAGCGATGGCGGTGCCACCTGCCTTTCGCTGTCATCGTCAGCGACACCGTCCTCCTTATTGCCTTCTTTCTTGTTGTCGGGTTTCGGGACGGAAAGCATCCCTTTGGCATCAAGGCCGCCGAAGCTTGCAGGTAGGACGAGCGTAGGTTCGGCATTGAGTGGGCCAGGGTTGTCGATCAACGCCCCGACGGTGGTTAATTCGAGGCCGCGAGCGAAGATGAGGGCTATGCGCGCCTTGAGCAACTCAGGGCACGCTTTGGGCCCAGCGATCTCCTTGAGGAACTGGACAGCCTGATCGCTTCGAACGGTAAGTGATTCATGAGGCCGAATGTGATGCTTGGCAAAAATCGTCTTGAGCGCGGCTTCAGGGCGTGAATCGTCCTTCAGCAGGTCGAGTTCAGCTCGCCAGGCGATGGTGGTCTGCGCCAGGTCGTCCGCGATGCCGTGCAGGTAGGGTGCGACTTCCGGGCGGCCGGGCATCTTGCCCTTGATCGTGGTCAGCGCCCAGGCGTCGAAGAGGATGTCGGTCGCGGGAAGTATCGTCGGTTCGGGGGCGAAGGCGTCTTGGATTTTGCGGGGAAGGAGGTCAAGACGTTGCTGTAATTCCCCCAGGGCTTTGGGACTCGCGTCATATAAATTCTCCCCTAGTGAAGGCAGTAGTCTGAGCAATTCGAGTGTCTTCTGCCGCCGCTTGTCGATCCTGCCGAAAGCGACCGGATACACCACGTCGATCTGCGCCTCGCCATCGCCGAAGCGGTTCACGCGGCCAAGACGCTGAACCATGCTCTCCAACGTGGATAGATCACAGACCATGTGGTCGGCCGAGATGTCGATACCCACCTCACCGGCCGAGGTGCAGACGAGGTAGACAGTGCCGGGCATCGGCTCGGTCTGCCACCGCTCGCTTGCAGGGGCGTCGGCCTTTGGCGGCTTGAGAAACCGGGCAAAGACGCGCGATGCATCAGGTCGGCGAGGGTCGGCCATACGGTCGCGTTCAAGACCGCGCATCGTGCCGGTGAGCTGCTGAATATGGTCCTCGGGTACTCCGTCCTTCTTACTTGTCAGCCGATCACAGATCTTCTTTACGTCGTCGAGGGTTCGAACGAAGATCAGGACAGCCGCGTCGGAGGTCTTGTGCCGTAGAGCGAGCTCCGCGATTTTTTTGGCAGCGTCGTCTTTGCCGTCGCCTACTTGATGGAGGGCGAGCCTTTTGACCGCCTTGAGTCGCCGCCAGACGTGATGGATCGGTTCGGTCGGCGGGTCTGGTAATTGGGTCGGCAGGTTCTTTTCCTCATCCGTCAACTCGAACGGTTTCTCGCTGCCCTTTGTTTCGTGCTTCTCCGTATCATCACTGTTGCCCCGTGTCGTGGCGGTCAGTTGCATCACTCGCAGCTTCGGCCAAGGAAGCTCGCCATTACGTTCACGTTCGCGTGTCTGCTCGTTCTCGATATCCGTTATCAGCTTCTGGAACGCTGGCTCCAGGTGCGCCTCGTCATGCACAAGCAAGACGTCCTGGCCGAGGAATCCGGCGTGCAAGGGCCGGCTCTTGAAGCCGATGCCATAACCGCTGAACAGCAGGCGCGACCCGATCATGTCCACCGTGCCGCAGATCACCGCCGGCCGCGAGGGGTCGGCCGACCACTCCCGATTGTCGGCGAACTGGCCGCGCAACGTACTGATCGCGAGACCTTCGATGCCAATTGCTTTGGCGTTATTACGAAGCTTGATCGCTTCATTGGTGGTCTGATCAACGACGGTGCGCCGGTTCACGACGTAAACGAGTCGCCGTGGCACGTTCTTGCCGCGAGCCAGCGCGATCAGCCAGACGGCGATAACACTGGTCTTGCCCAGACCCGTGGGAACTGCAACTACCCTCGGTATGTCGCCATCGAATCGCTCGTAGAGCTTTTCTTGCCAAGGGAAGGGGTCGTGACCCGTAAGCGCCTTGAAGCTGTCACTGAAATTAGAGGTTGTCATGCCTCAACTCCTTCCTCTTCACGAGCGCACACGAAATCTCTCGCCCCGGCGGGCGGCGGATGTGTGGCTTGGTGATTCCCCGGCGAAGACCGGTCATACAAGGCCCCCGTTGGCCCTGGCGCGGCTCGGCCCATGGAACCATGATGCCGGCCCGCGCCGAATGGCGAGTATACCAGTTAGGCGTTCGTTAGGAAAACTGATCTGTTTCGGTTAACGTGGCCTGTCTCGTCTTCCTGCCGTGTCAAATGTCGCCGAGGAAGGGCGCGTTTCAACCAGCTTCGAGTCCCTCGCGATTCAAGTAAGGCCGCAGCGCGTTTCTGGCACGCATCGCCCGGACTCGCACGGTCGCCGGTGGAATACCCCGCCGTTGGGCATACTCCTCTACACGATCGCGCAGCCAGACCCATAGCGCGCACTGCTGATCTCGCGACAGCTTTGCGGCACGGAGGCGAAGTTCGGCCCTACTCACGCACTGCGCGGCGGTCGATCTCCATGATCGAACTTTGGGGCAGTGGAGGGCCGCTCTGTGAAGCAGTGGGCCGGTGACGGACTTATCCAAGAGTTTCAGGCAGTACCCGCCGAACCCCGCAGCGCCTTACCCCACTTGTTGCGATTGGGGATCAAATGCGCCTCTGCCTGGGGCCGGGGCCGCCGTTCACGAACGTGGCTGGCCGGGTTGTGCCCACGCAGTCATCCTGCGACGTTTGCCTCGACGGCCATCGGCTGCTTGCCCTGGGTCGCCACCTCGCGCGTGGCGGCCTCGACAAATGCGGGCAGCGGCATCGCGCCCAGATCGCCAGCCGTCCGCTCGCGAACGCTCACCGTGCCGGCCTCTTCGTCGCGGCCGCCGACGACCAGCATGTAGGGCACTTTCATTTCCTGGGCGACCTTGATCTTGGCGTTGACGCGGTCGTTGCCGACGTCGATGCTCGCCCGCAGGCCTGCCTGCTTGAGGGCGCCCAGCACCCTGGCCGCGTAATTCGTGAACTTGTCGCTGATCGGCAGCACACGCACCTGCTCCGGCGCCAGCCACAGCGGAAACGCGCCGTTGAAGTGCTCGATGAGCACGCCGACGAACCGCTCCATGCTGCCGAAGGGCGCGCGGTGGATCATGATCGGCCGATGCGGCTGATTGTCCGCGCCGATGTATTGCAGCTCGAAGCGCTGGGGCAACTGGTAATCCACCTGGACGGTGCCAAGCTGCCACTCGCGGCCGATGACGTCCTTGACCACGAAGTCGATCTTCGGCCCATAGAACGCGGCCTCGCCCGCCTCGGCGACAAAGGGCACCCCCAACCACGCGGCAGCCTTCTTGCATGCCGCTTCCGCTTCGTCCCAGTCGCGCGACTCACCGACGTACTTGCTGTCGTCCGGATCGCGCAGGCCCACGCGCACGCGGTAGTCGTTCATGTCCAGCGTGTCGAAGACGATCTTGACCAGTTCCAGGCAGCCATGCAGCTCCGCGTCAAGCTGCGCGCGCGTGACGAACAGATGGGCGTCGTCCTGCGTGAACCCGCGCACACGCGTCATGCCGCCCAGCTCGCCGCTCTGTTCCCAGCGGTACACCGTGCCGAACTCGGCCAGACGGATCGGCAGGTCGCGGTACGACCGCTTCTCGCTCGAGTAAATCTTGATGTGCATCGGGCAGTTCATCGGCTTGAGCAGGTAGCCGTCGATCTCGCCCGCCTTCATGCGGTTGGCCAGTTCGGCGCACGAGCAGCCTTCATCCGCCAGGGCCCGCGTCTGCTCGCGGCTGACCAGCGGCGGGTACTGGCTGTCCTGGTAATACGGAAAGTGCCCGGACGTGCGGTACAGATCGAGCTTGCCGATGTGCGGCGTGAAGACCTGCTTGTAACCCTGACGCTCCAGGTGCTTGAGGATGAAGTTCTGAAGCTCCTGCCGCACGATCGCCCCGTTAGGCTTCCACAGGATCAGCCCCTGGCCGACCTGTTCGTCGATGGTGAACAGCCCGAGCTTAGGGCCGATGACGCGGTGGTCGCGCTGCTTTGCCTCCTCAAGCTGCGCCAGGTGCGCGACAAGATCCGCCTGCGTGAAGAAGGCTGTGCCATACACGCGCTGGAAGCGGTCGGACGTCACGTCGCCGTGCCAGTGCGAGCTGGCCACACTCATGACCTTGAAGGCGCCGATCAGGCCGGTATTCGGCACATGCGGGCCCATGCACAGGTCTTCCCAGTTCACGTCCTTCGACGGGCCGGTGACATACCACGACAGCGCCGCCGCCCCGCCTTCGATCGCGCGCTGGGCGTTGTCGATCTTGTACTTGTTGCCCTCGTCGCCGAGCTTGGCCATGCCCTGCTTCACAGGCAGCTCATACCGCGTGAACGGCCGATCCTCCGCAACGATCTTCTTCATCTCCGTTTCGATGCGCGGGAAATCGTCGCTGCTGATCGGGGCGTCAAGGGCGATGTCGTAGTAGAAGCCGGTGTCCAGCGGCGGGCCGTAGGCGAGCAGCGCGTTGGGCCAGAGGCGCTGAATCGCCTCGGCCATGACGTGGGCGGTCGAGTGGCGCAGCAGATAGAGGGCGTCGGGATTCGGCTCGCCCTTGGATCGGCCATCCTTGTCCACGCGCGGCGCGGTGATGATCGCCAGCGTCGCGTCGCGGGTGATGGGCCGGTGCAGATCGACCAGTACGCCATCCACCTTCGCGCCAATGGCCGCCTTGGCCAGGCCCGGGCCGATGTCGGCCGCGACCCGCGCTGCCGTCACCGGGCCGTCGTACGTTTTTTCACTGCCGTCGGGAAGCGTAATTTTCATGGCTGGTGCCTTGATGCGATCTTGTTCGCCGGATCGCCCAGTGTAACGCGGCGATCGGCTGGCGGGTTGCGGGTGTCGGGCCGGGATGCGGAACGTGGGGTGAAAACGACAGCGGCCGCCCCGGGCGGGACGGCCGCGTGTGATTCGCCTGCTGGATGCGCCTCTAGCCGCGAACAACGCCCGACCGCCCCGCGCGGGGCCCGGTAGTGCCGGTGGTCGTCGTGTTCGTGTATGAACTGCTCATATCTTCAGACTACATCGGTTGCCGCCAAGGTCAAGGTTAAGAGCGCCTCCGCAGCATCGCCCCGCCGGCCAGCACCAGCAGCAAGGCGGTCGAGGGCTCGGGCGTCGAAACCGCCTCCAGCGCGTTGATGTTTTCGCTCAACAGGCCGAACGTCCCCATGACGTCGAAACTTGTGTCCCACAGGTGCCCGCCGTGATCGAGGAAGTACGTCGCCTGCCCCACAGCGTCGAGCACAAAAATCTCCCCGCCGTCCAGATCAAACGTCCCGCCCAGCGGCGACGGCACCGACAGAGGCGCCACGCTGAACAGAATGCTGCCGCCGGAGGTCATCATGGCGTCCACATCCAACACCTCCACGAGCTGGTCCTTCAGCCCGGGAAGGCCGAACTGCATCTCGATCGACTCTGAGAGGTCCGTGGTGTAGAAAATCGGCGAACTGCCCACGCCGTCAAACTCCCAGACAGCCACCTTAGGCGGCAATGGGGTGATCGTGTCCTCGAATGGATCACCAGCCAGCGAATACCGGTTGGCGTCGCCGGGGCCAGGCGGCTCCTCACCCCAGACCTCCAGGCCGTCCACATCCAGCACCCCGAAGGCGCCAATCACCGTCGGATCAGCCCAGACGCCGAACGCACCGGCGGCCATGCCCTCCCAATAGATGTTCGGATCCTGACTGACCGAGAAGAGCAGATAAGACTGGTTGGCGATCACTTCGGCGAACAGTGAATCGCCGGCATTGGCCAAGGCGTCAACCTCGCCGTCATAGGGGTCCATCGGCCGCGACCCCGTATAGTCGAAGCCGTCCTCGGTTCCGCCGATCCCGTCCCAGCGCACGACCTGCTCGGCATCCCACACGGGTGGTGCACCGCCAGGGGTCTGGACGTCCAACCAGTCCGAATACTCTTTGCCAGCCACCGCAGTTGGTGGAGGCAGGATGTTGCCGGCCGCGGGCGTGGCAAACGGGCCTTGCACGGCGTAGGGTGTGGCTGCGGCCTGCCCGGCGATCGTGATACATGCGGTCCAGATCAGCGCAACGGCCACGAGGTGTATCATCTTCATCTTTCTCTCCTCCCTTCGGTGTGGATTCCGAACATAGCGCAACGGCAACACGCGGCGTTCAGACCGATGCGGCCTGAGCGCGATAGACACTCACATGCCGCGTCGGAGGGTAAAACCTCGACTCTTTCGATTTGCTCTCGACACCCTCCGTGCGGTCGGCCGATCCGAAATACGGCCAGGATATGGCAGATGACCGCCGGCGATTATTGTGGCGCGGGATATGGGGGTGTGTCAAGGGTAAATCGGTATATATACACTTGAACCTTCTTTTGTCCGCCCATGAGAGCTTGTGGTGGGGCTGCGGGCCAGCGGCTATTCTCCCCCCTTGCATCATGAAAGACTCGCTCTCCAGCCATGGACGCACGCTCGATGTCACAGGCTACGGCATCGACCAGACGCAGCTTCCGCCCTTTGACGGCGGGACGATCGATCCGCGGACGTGGTTTCCCGCCGACCGGCGGGACAGGCCGCTGGAACTGGAGATCGGCTCAGGCAAAGGCACCTTCCTGATTCAGCAGGCCCCGCAGACGCCGCAGGTCAACTACCTGGGCATCGAATATGCCGCCGCGTTCTGGCGTTACGCGGCCGACCGGACCCGCCGCCACGCCCTGCCCAACGTCCGCCTCCTGCACACCGAGGCGGCCTTCTTTCTGCGCAACTACATCGCCGACGCGACCTTCAAGCAGGTGCACATCTACTTCCCCGACCCCTGGCCCAAGACCCGCCACCACAAACGCCGGCTCATCCAAGCCCCGTTCCTGCGCGAGCTGCACCGTGTGCTGCGCAGCGCCGACGCGGGTCCGGGCTTCGGCCTCGTGCGCCTGGCGACCGATCACGTCGACTACTTCGACTGGATGGCGGACCACGCCGCCCAGGTCGCCGACCTGTTCGAACGCCTGCCCTTCGAAAGCCCTGATGCGGCCAGCGAGGGCGAACTGGTCGGCACCAACTTCGAGCGCAAGTATCGCCGCGAAGGCCGGACGTTCAATGGCATGATCCTGCGGAAGAAGTGACTCCGCCTCTTTTCACAGCAGCATCACCGGATCAACGTCGACGGCCGTGTGCTGATCGCTCTTGAGCAGCCGGGCGTTGCGCAGCGTGGTCATGAGCCTTTGCAGCCGGCCGGCGTCGGGCGCGAGCAGCTGCAGTTCGTGGCGGTAGTGCTCCGCGACGCGGGCGATGGGGCACGGCATGGGTCCGCGGATGTGCACACCGAGGTTGTGGTCGTGATTGATCCGTCCCAGGTGACCCGCCAGATCGCGGGCGTGCGCCGCGGCTTTGAGATGATCGCGGTCGCGCACCACGATGCGCGCCATGCGCGTGATCGGCGGCAGGCCGACCTCGCGGCGGCAGGCGATCTCGCGCTCAGCGAACGTCGGGTAATCATGCCTGGCCGCCAGGGCGATGGCCGGCTGCTCGGGGCTGAAGGTCTGCACGATCACCAGCCCGCCGTGTTCGCCGCGGCCGGCTCGGCCGGCGACCTGGGCGACAAGCTGGAACGTCCGCTCGGCCGCGCGAAAATCTGGCAGATGAATCGCCGTGTCGGCGCTGATGACGCCCACCAGCCGCACATTCGGAAAGTCCAGGCCCTTGGCGATCATCTGCGTGCCGAGCAGAATCCGCACCTGCCCGTGACGGAACGCTTCAAGCGCGGCATGATAGTCCCGGCCGCTGCGCATGGTGTCGCCGTCCATGCGCGCCAACGCCGCATCGGGCAAGAGGCGCTCGATCTGCTCTTCCACCCTCTGCGTACCCAGGCCGAACACGCTGACCCGCTTGCCGCACAGCGGACACAGGCGCGGCAGGATCTGCTCGGCTCCGCAGTGGTGGCAGCGCAGCACGCCGCCGGCCGGCAACGAACGATCCTTGTGGTAGACCATCAACGTGTCGCAGAAGTCGCAGCCCATCATCCAGCCGCAGCGATGGTCGGGGCAGGCGATGTAGTTCGCATAGCCGCGGCGGTTGAGCAGCAGCATCGCCTGTCCGCCCTCGGCGATCGTCTGGCGCAGGGCGTCTTCCAGACGCTGGCTGAGCAACAGAATCGCCCCGCGTTGCTGCCGCTCACAGTTCATGTCGACGATCTCGACCTTCGGCAGCTTCAGGCCCGCCACGCGATCGGGCAGGTGCAGCAGGTGGTAGCCGCGCCCGCTTTCGGGTCGCGTGTTGTAGTAGCTTTCCAGGCTCGGCGTCGCCGAACCCAGCAGCACGGGAATGTTCAGAAGCTGGCCGCGCTTCACCGCCACGTCGCGGGCGTGGTAGCGCGGAAGCTGATCCTGTTTGTAGCTGGCGTCGTGCTCCTCGTCGACGATGATCAGCCGCAGATCGCGCACCGGCGCGAAGATGGCTGAGCGGGCCCCCACGACGATCGCCGCTTCGCCTGCCCGGATGCGCCGCCACTGCTCGTGTCGCTGCGCGGCCGTCAGGCCCGAGTGCAGCACCGCGACGCCGTCGCCGAAGCGCGCGGTGAAACGCCGCACCGTCTGCGGGGTCAGGGCGATCTCGGGAACAAGCACGATCGCTCCGCCGTGGTGAGGGTGGGCGGCGCTGTGTTGCCCCCCCACCAGGGGTTGAGAGAAGGTCGGCTCGCGGGCTTCTTGACCGCTCAGACGTTGATCGTCACTGCCTTCACCCCTCACCGGTCGTCTGCCCTCAAGGGAAGAGAGGTCGATCGCATCGCCCACCAGAGAGAAATTGATGGCGGGCCCGGATTCAATACCAGGCCCCGCCTTTCCCATCGCCCCTTCGATGGCCCGCAGGTACACCTCCGTTTTGCCGCTGCCCGTGACCCCGTGCAGCAGATGCACGCCGAACCCCTCGCCGATGCGCGCGGCCAGGTGTTCGAGCGAGCGACGCTGCCCGTCGGTGAGTTCAAGGTTCGCGACGCGACCTTCAAGCGCGTCGACGCCGGTTTCCGCGACCGAAAGCAGCGGCGCGCCGTGCACCGCGTCGGCGGGCATGGCGTCGAGAAGCCCTTTGTCGATGAGCTGGCGCACCGGCCCGGTGGTTTTCGCGCCGGCCAGGTTAGCCAGCTCACGCACCTCGGTCCACGGCTCGCCATCCGCGGCCCGCTGCCCGGCCGCTTCGAGCACCGCACGCTGCAGCTTTGAGAGCCGTGCATCCTGCTCGCTTACGGGCGACTTCTCACGGGCACGAACCATCATCTTCACCACGCGCCCGGTCCCGCGTTTCACCGCGGCTGGCAGCATCGTGGCGAACACCATGCCCGGCGGGCAGCAGTAATACGCCGCCATCCAGCGGGCCAGCTCGATCAGGTCGCCTGGCAGCGACAGGCTGTGGGCGTCACGTTTGAGGATGGCCTTGAGCTGGTAGCGCGTGCCCGCCCCTTCAGGGGGATCGTCGCGCAGGGCGGTGACGAACCCCGCCACCGGCTTGTCGCCGCGGCCCAGGGGGACGATCACCCGATCGCCGACCGCCAGATCCGCCAGCGCCCGCGGGACGGCATAGGTCAGGCCATCCACACTCGCGTCCACACCCTGCTCAGGCGCGACACTGGCATAGGCCAGGGCTTCTACCGCCGTCAGGCTGGTCTCGAAGAGCTTGTCCGTCTGCTGTTCCACGTGCGTCAGTATAGATCGCCGTCCTGGTTCCTCCGTCGCGATCCGCCCGCCGGCCGGCTTGCGTTAAAGTGTGGAGATGGCCGAGGCCCATGCGACATCCCAGCCGAACCCATCCATCAGCCCGACTGCCGGCGCGACGAAACTCACGCCCGCGATGCAGCAGTTCGAACACTTCAAGAAGCAGCATCCGGACTGCGTGCTGTTCTTCCGCATGGGCGACTTCTACGAGATGTTCTTCGACGATGCGAAGCTCGCCCACCAGGTGCTGGGCGTCACGCTCACGCAACGCACCGAAGGCGTGCCGATGGCCGGCGTGCCCTATCACAGCGTCGAGGGGTACCTGCGGCGGATGATCCAGGCCGGCTTTCGCGTGGCGATCTGCGACCAGGTCGAGGATCCGGCCGAGGCCAAGGGCGTGGTCAAGCGCGACGTGACGCGCGTGATCACCCCCGGCACGCTGACCGATGAGTCGCTGCTGGAAGAGGGCGTCGAGAACCCGCTGGTGGCGGTGGTGCTGGATGGTCCCGACGGCGAGGGTTCATGTGCGGCCGCGTGGGTCGAGCTTTCCACCGGCGCGTTTCGCGTGGCGCGCTTCGAGGCTGGGGCGTGGTCGGACGAGCTGGCCCGTCTGCGGCCGCGCGAGATCCTCTACGCCGAGGAAGATCACGGCCAGCCGCCGAAGGCGCTGACGCAGCTCGCGCGGTCCGTCGGGGCCGTGGCGACGCCGCGGCCCGGCTGGCAGTTCCGTCCGCGCGATGCGGCCGAGGCGCTGCGCAAGCAGTTCCAGGTCGGCACGCTCGCGGGCTTCGGCCTTGAAGACGTCAACCCGGTGATCGCCCCGGCCGGCGCGATCATCCAATATCTGCTTGAGACCCAGCGGCACGGCGACGGGGCCGCCCGCGAGCGCCTGCCCCACCTGCGCCCACCGCGACGCTACGAGCGCGAGCGCTACCTGGTGATCGATCCGATCTCGCTGCGCAGCCTGGAGGTCGACCAGACCATCCGCGGCGGCCAGGTTGAAGGCAGCCTGCTGGGCGTGATGCGCGGCTGCGTGACGGCCATGGGCAAGCGCCTGCTGCGCCACTGGCTGTGTTATCCGCTTCGCGAGCGCGCCCCGATTGAGCAGCGGCAACGCGTGGTCGGGGCGCTGGTCGAAGATCAGCGTTTCGCCGACGAGTTGCGCCGCGCGCTGGGCGGGATTCAGGATGTGCAACGCATCGCCGGGCGCATCAGCGTCGGACGGGCCAGCCCGCGCGACATGGTCGCCCTCGGCCGCAGCGCGACCCAGGCGGTGACACTGGCCAAGCTGCTTTCCGATCGACCGGCGATCAAGCCGTGGTACGACGCACTGGTCGAAGTCAGCCTGCCGCTGGCCGAGCTTGGACAATACCTGACGTCACGCTGTATCGACGATCCCCCGGCTCACATGCGCGAAGGCGGATTGATCCGCGACGCGGTGGACGCCGAACTCGACGAACAGCGCAGCCTGCGGCGCGACAGCCACCAGTGGCTCGCCCGCTACCAGAAGCAGCTTATCGAACAGAGCAACATCCCCTCGCTGAAGGTCGGCTACAACAAAGTCTTCGGCTATTACATCGAAGTGTCGGCCGCCCACCGCGACAAGCCGCCCGACGCCTGGAGCCGTAAGCAGACGCTCAAGAATGCCGAACGCTACATCACGCCGGAATTGAAGGCCTTTGAAAACAAGGTGCTGGGCGCTGAGAACCGCGCCATCGCCCGCGAGCAGGCGCTCTTCGCCGAGTTGTGCGGCGCCGCAGCGGCGAAGGTTGACGAGCTGAACGTGCTGGCGGAGATGGCGGCCGAGTTGGACGTGCTCGGCTGCTTTGCGCGGCAGGCGGTCAAGGGTCGATACGTGCGGCCGACGATCGTCGAGCATGATGGGCAGGCGGCGCGCTCGGTGCTCGATATCCGTGGCGGCCGACATCCGGTGCTCGACCAGATGCTCGGCGATCAATTCGTGCCCAATGACGTGGCGCTGGGCGGTGCGGGAAACGGCCAACAGGCTGGTGTGGGCGACAGTGCGAGCGCCACGCTGGCCCTCATCACCGGGCCGAACATGGCCGGCAAGAGCACGTACATCCGCCAGACGGCGCTGATCGTACTGCTGGCGCACACCGGCAGTTTCGTGCCGGCCGACCGGGCGACGATCAGCCTGTGTGACCGGATCTTCACGCGCGTGGGTGCGTCGGATGAGCTGCACGCCGGCCGGTCGACTTTCATGGTCGAGATGACCGAGACCGCCAACATCTGCCATCACGCCACAGCCGCGAGTCTGGTGATCCTCGACGAGATCGGCCGGGGCACCAGCACGCTCGACGGCCTGTCGCTGGCCTGGGCGATCGCCGAGTTTCTCGCCCAGCGGCGTTGCCGTACGCTCTTCGCCACCCACTACCACGAGCTGACGCAACTGGCTGAGCAGTACGACAACGTGAGCAACCTGAACGTGACCGTGCGCGAGTGGCAGGACCAGATCGTCTTCCTGCACCGCATTGTGCCCGGCGCAACGGATCGGTCGTACGGCATCCACGTGGCGAAGCTCGCCGGCCTGCCGAGGAAGGTCGTCGAGCGGGCCCACGAACTATTGGCCCAGCTCACGGTAAGCCACGAAGGCGGAGCAGTCGGCGGTGTGCGATCGCAACGGGCCGGCCACGCGCACAGCCCGCAACTCGACCTGTTTACCCCGCCCAGCAGTTCACATCCCGTTCTCGACGAGCTGCGCGACCTCGACCTGACGGGCCTCACGCCCATGCAGGCCTTCGACCTGCTGCGAAGGTGGCGCGAGGCTGCAGAATAGGGGTGGTTGTCTGGAGGTCAGTCGCACTTTTCAAGCCGGCGCAGTGCGGGCAGGAGTCGCGCAACGAGAATGATCACCGTGATGCCAGCGGTGAGAACGATGGCGCTACCCAACAACGTCGCCGCGATTCCAGTGTCATCTGCCGCACTGATCGCAGGAGGCCGCCACCACGGGCGGGCATAGCCCATAGCCGGCGCTCGAGCGATGGTTCCCACGGCGACGAACAGGCAAGCCCAAGCACCGGCTCGGCCAAGACGTTCGATCCACCATGCGCTGATCGATCGGGCCAGATCGAGACTGACCGAAGCGATCCAGCCTTTGAGAATCCAGAGCAGCACCGCGCGCCAGAGGAAAACGAACGCGATCGCACCGAAGGTGGTATAGAAACGATTGACGCCGCCGAGCCATACCGCGTGCAGCCATCCGCCGTACGGCGACTGAAGCGAAGCGAGAACCGCGACCGGAAGAAGGCCGCCGAAGGCGAGCATCCGCAAGGCGACCACGGACCGGCCGTGATATCACCGTCGGCCAAGGTGGTCTCGTTCGCACAATCCACCGAGGGTGATGGCCAGAACGCACCACAACAGATGTTCCAGAATCATCGCCTTCGCAAGTAGCGGCTCGGGATGAAATCGAAGCGGTACTGAGACGCTCCCGTCTGAGACCACTTTCAGAAAGCACAGCAACAAGCCGAGGGCGACAGCAACGATGAACTCAATCAGAGCGTGTTGCGCGCGCCGCGCTAGACTTGCCGATCGATGGAACGGCAGGTGGGTGCCGAGCGACTCCGCAATCGTCCGGCCGCACTCGGGGCAGTCGCCGGCTGTGTTGAGCCCGCGCAGGTTGTAGCCGCAGCCGACGCAGTAGCAGGTCTGCGAAAGGACACCTGAATCCTGCGACATCCCGGCGGGGGCGTCCGCGTCCGCGGCCTGAACGGCGGAGGCGGGCAAAATCGGCTCGGACGGCGGCGGAGACGGGGTCTTCACGTTCACCTCCGGACATGGGACGACGCAGCGGACGGCCGCACGCGAGGCCGACGGCGGTGGTGTTCAGTGTACCGCGTCAGATTTTCATTGACGGCCGCTACGGCTTGGGCCATATTGCCCGTGGCGGACCACCCCGGCCCGCCAGCCAGCCGGGCCCTCTCCCAACCCCACCGAGTCCCGGCCAAGCCGTTTCGAAAGGATGCCTTCAACAAAGGCCCGGCGGTGCCTGCGCACCCGGGACGTGATTATCCATCCCTATTTTCTTCCTCCTGGAGGTGAACGATGCGGAACTCTGGAACCCCATGCGGCCGGCCGGGCGCATCGCGACTGCTTGTCCTGTTGATGGGCACGCTGGTCGGTGCGGCCGGTACCTCGGCCTCGCCCTACTACAGCCTCACCAATCTGGGCACGCTCGAAGGGGATAGTGTGGCGTATGCGATCAACGAGGCGGGCCACGTCGTGGGCATCTCGAAGCCCACCGACCACACCAGCCGGGCGTGGGTGTGGCGGCCGGGTACGGGGCTGACGGAACTCGAGGGGCTTGGCGGCGACCTGACCTTCGCCTACGACATCAACGACGTCGGCCAGATCGTCGGCGGCAGCGAGACGACAGACTACAGCGTACACGCCCTGTTGTGGGACGGCTCGTCTACGCCCACGGATCTGAACCCGAGCCCCGAACACTTCAGCACCGCGACGGCCATCAACAACGCCGGTACTGCCGTGCTGCAGGCGCAGCTCGCCACGGATCCCGGCAGCAGCCTGATGCTCTGGAATGCGGACACGGGCCTGCGGGATTACGGTCGATTGGGCGGCAATGACGCCCAGGGCTGGGATATCAATGAATCCAATGATGTGGCGCTGTACTGGTCGGCTCGCGGCATGCCGACTCATGCCATGCAGTGGCATCCGGACGATGGCCTGTGGTTCCTGAGTAACGATATCACCAGTGCCAGCTACGGCGACAACTTCCTCCAGTCGGGAAACAGTCATTCGATCAACGAGTCGGGAAGCACAGTAGGAGCCTATTTCGTGGCCGGAGTTCCCGGTGGTTGGCGGGCATTTGGCTGGTCCGCGCCCTCGACGCCGTGGCTGAGGCACATGTATCCGCAGGGATTCACGACAGAGTTGGAAACCCTGGGGGCCGAGTCCATCGCATGGGCGATCAACGACGATGGCGACACGGTGGGGTTCTCGAACCCGGTCGTGGACAGCCGCGACGAGGCAGGCTATCGCGCCGTCCTGTGGGACTATGAACTGATCGTCGAGGACGGCGAAGTGGTCGATGGTGTGACGACGCTCTACGACCTCAACAACCTGCTCGTCGGGCCGGCAGCCGTGGGCTGGACGTTGCTTGGGGCCCAGGACATCAATAATGCGGGCCAGATCGTCGGTTACGGAATCGCCCCGGACGGGCACGTTCGGGCTGTGCTGCTCACCCCCGTGCCGGAGCCGGGGACGGCCGCTCTCCTGACGGGCGCGGCGGGACTGGCCCTGGCCCGACGTCGCCGGCCGATGGGCCCGCACGGGGCCAGTGGACTGGGATTGACCGGGCAATAGTGATAAGTGTTTATCCCTATTTGACGGGTGAAGGCCCCTATTGCGGCAGGTTTCTGGATCGTTTTTAATGTTCATGTCACCGATCGACCGATTCGGTGTCAGGACCAGGAGAAGAAGCATTCAGCCGTCGCAAAGGACGGCTGGGGCACGGAAAACCGGCAGCATTCAGGTGTATTCGCATCGGAGAATTTTGTGTGGAAAACTCCATTGGGCGAACAAAACCGGAAATTTCCGCGTAGAATGGGTTAGACATAAACGACAGCAATGGGGCTGATGAATCCACCCCCCCTCACGGCCCGCATGGTGTTCCCCCTACGCCGGCGGGCCTATTTTTTGCGCCCACCTCGCTCAACAACATGGCGCGTCGGCTGGGCCCCTATACTCTGACGGGCACAAGCCGTCGTAGTCGCGATGGTTGCGTCTACCACCACTGGATATGACGCCTGGTCAAGGTGCAGGCTTATGTCCGTGGCGCACAACTATGCGCAGCGGCTGGGCGCGGCAGGAGGCAAATCCCATGACCTACGTTCTGAGCTTTCGCGTCAGCGTCGCCGGCTGGTGGTTATCGGTCGGTGTGTGGCTTGGTGCGATCATCATGTTGGCGCTTGCGGCCGCGGCGGTGTTCCGCGTCGTCCGAGATTTTGACCCGACGATCGGTATTGCCGGCTACGAAGCGTTCGCGCCCTCGTCCTCGACCGCGTTGGCCGCGGAGGGCGCCAACCGCCATGCCGATGTCATCGCCGGCGCGGTCGTCGGTCGCAGCCTCACGGCGCTGGCGGTGCTCCAGCGCATCTGCGCGGCGGCGGCGGTCATCTGTTTGATTGTGCAGACAGCCTTCTTCGCCCATCACCTGGCTGGCGGGGCGTGGGGCTGGCCGAATGTGCTGCGCATGGTTTTCGTCGGCCTGCCCGTGCTGATTCTCGCGGCCGACCTCTATGTCGTCAGTCCGCGCGTCTGGACGCTGCGCGAACAGATGTTCGACAACGCCGCGACCACTGAACAGCGCACCGAAGCGCGGGCGCAGTTTCAAAAAGTCCATCGCCTCAACGAGAATATGTACAAGGCCTCGACGCTGCTGCTGGCCGGGGCGATGATCGTCTCGGCGATCGCGCTGCATCCAGCCGATCGACTGTCGCCCGATCACGCCGCGGACGGGACGAAGATCGTCAAGGGCGCGGACCGGCACGTCATTCCGCAGGCCGCGGTCCAGGCCGCCATCGACGAGCGATGAAATCCCTCGCCCAGCTTTCTCCATCCCGCGTGGGAGATGACGTCCGATGCCCGCGAAGAATCGCTTGCCCGGATCCGCATCGCCCAGGAAGAAGTCTGCCGCGCGCCGTGGCCGAACGACGCGACCCGCCGCCGACAAGGCAGCGCGAGCGGCCGCGATCTATCGCGAGCTCGAGAACCTTTACCCCGACGCCCGCTGCGCGCTGGACCACCGCAACCCCTTCGAGCTGCTCATCGCCACGATCCTCTCCGCCCAGTGCACTGACGTGCGCGTGAACATGGTGACGCCCGACCTTTTCCAGCGCTTCCCCACGCCGCGGAAGATGGCGGCCGCCGACCGCACGGAGCTTGAACAGCTCATCCGCACCACGGGCTTCTTCCGCAACAAGGCCAAATCCATCCAGGGCGCCAGCGAAAAGATCGTCCATGAGCACCGCGGCCAGGTGCCCGACGAAATGGACGCACTTCTCACGCTGCCGGGCGTGGCCCGCAAGACCGCCAACGTGGTGCTGGGCAATGCCTTCGGCAGAAACGAAGGCGTGGTCGTCGACACGCACGTCACGCGGCTGTCGGGCCGCATGGACCTGACGCGCCACTCCGATCCGGTGAAGATCGAGCGCGACCTGATGGCCCTGTTCCCACGTGAGGACTGGGCGACGCTCTCACACCTGCTGATCCACCACGGCCGGGCCATCTGCGCCGCCCGCAAACCCGACTGCGACCACTGCCCCCTGGGCTCGCGGGCGACGAAGCTCTGCCCGCAGCGCGGGGTGTGACAAACGACGGCGATACCTCGCGCCTCCACGTATGCTGGACGATTCGTGGGCAGCGCGGCGAAGAGGCCGAGGGCTTCGGTCCTGGCCCGCAATGACGTCGACAGCACAGATTCCATCTGGTCATGTTCGGGAGGTTGGCGGACCGAATTTGGGTCCAGCGCATATTGCACCCAATATGGGGACATGACTCGTTCTGTGCACAGTGACGAATATGGCGGTGTCTGCGCGGCGCTGGCAGAAGTTCGCAGTTCCGCAGGCCTATCCCAGCGCGCGTTGGCGACCCGCTTGCGCGTGCCCCATACGTGGATATCCAAGGTTGAAACGGGTGAACGCCGCATCGACGTCGTTGAGTTCAAGTGGTTTTGTGAAGCATGTGGTGCCGATGCGGTGAGTATTTTCGCGTCGCTGTTCAGGAAGCCGACGTCACGTCAACGGAAGCGGCCATGAAGCTTTCTCCGGAACAGCGCCGACGCCTGCGTCAAGCGTTTCGTATGCCTTCGGTCCAGACGATGGTCGCACGCACCTCGACCATCACGAATGCATTCGTGTATTCGCTCATTCCTGTCCTACCACCGTCGGAAGAGGAAATTCATCAGGCCCTTGATCTCCTGGGAATGACTGCAGCGGATTTGCGTTGCGCGTATTGTGGCAGCAGCGCGTCCGAATGGGATCATCTTCGGCCATTGGTGGTCAATCGTCGTCCTACGGGCTATATCTCGGAAATCGGGAACCTTGTTCCTTCATGCGGCAAGTGCAATCAATCGAAAGGGAACAAAGCGTGGGAGTCCTGGATGCGGAGCAATGCTCCGCATTCACCGGCTTCGCGCGGGGTCACCGATCTGGAGATAAGAGTCAACCGACTGCGGCATTACGAGAAATGGCGATACCGTTGCCCCATTGATTTTGAGTCGATTGTCAGCCCAGAGATGTGGCGACAACACTGGGAAAATCTTGATCAAGTGATCGCCCTGCTGCAATGTAGTCAACAGCTCGCGGTCGGGCTGCGGGACAAGATTCGTGAGCAACTGGCGACTGATCCGCCCGACGCTTGAATCCGTCGCCCTCGACGCGCGGGACAAATGTTGACTTACGGCCATGACGGGTATTGACGATCTGAGAGTGCCAGACGGCTCGCTTCCGTTGCCCGAGCCTGCTGCGACGTCTCCGCGCGTTCCTCGGCCCGCCTACAGCAGCCCCGTCGTCTGATCCAGGCCGAACATCAGGTTCATGTTCTGGATCGCCTCAAGGAACCGCTGACCGTAGCGCTCGAGCTTGGCGCGGCCGACGCCATGCACCGCGGCGAGCTGGGTGATCGTGCTTGGCCGGGCGACGGCCAGGGCCCGCAGCGTGGCGTCATGAAAAATCACGTAGGCGGGTACGTCCTGCTCGCGGGCCAGCTCCAGGCGCACCTGGCGCAGGCGGTCGAACAGCGCCCGATCGGCAGGGCTGTCGAGGGCTTGCCCGGCCGCGGACTGCCGTTTGGTGGGTCGCTGGGCCTTGGGTTGGGCGATTTGTCGGCGCAGATGGATCGCCTGATCGCCGCGCAGCACCGGTCGGGCCGCGTCGGTCAACCGCAGGCCGCCGTTGGCATCGTCCACGGCCAGCAGCCCCGCAGCCACAAGCTGGCGGAAGATGGACATCCAGTCGGCCCGCGACCGATCCTTGCCGATGGCGTAGGTGCTCAGTTGATCGTGACGCAGTTCGACCAGACGCCGCGATGCCGAGCCGCGCAGCACGTCCGTGAGGTGGCCGGCGCCGTAGCGCTGGCCGGTGCGGTAGACGCAGGACAGCGCCATCCGCACCGCCTCGGTGGCGTTCCAGGTCCGCGGCGGCGTCAGACAGTTGTCACAGGCGCCGCAGCGGCCGTTGTGCTCGTCGCCGAAATACTCGAGCAGGACATGACGACGGCAGCGCGTGGTCTCGCAGTAGGCCAGCAGAGTGTCGAGCCGGGCCAGTTCGATGCGTTTCTGCTCCGGGGGCGCGTCGGACTGGTCGACGAACTGCCGCAGGCGCACCACATCGGCGAGACTGTAGGTCATCCACGCGTTGGCGCGTTGGCCGTCGCGACCCGCCCGGCCGGTCTCCTGGTAGTAGGCCTCCATCGAACGCGGCAGGTCCAGGTGGGCGACGAAGCGTACATCGGGCTTGTCGATGCCCATGCCGAAGGCGATGGTGGCGACGACGATGAGGCCTGGTTCGCGGAGGAAGCGCTTCTGGTGGCGGGCGCGGGTGTCGGCGTCGAGGCCGGCGTGGTACGGCAGGGCCGGTCGCCCGCGCTGCGTGAGCCATTCGGCAGTCTGTTCGACGCCGCGGCGGGTGAGGCAGTAGACGATGCCGGCATCGGCCGCCATGCCGGGCTCGATGTCGGCGGCCGCGGGATGATGCGCATCGAGGAAGGCGAGCAGTTGCTGGCGCGGGTGGTCCTTGACGGCGACGCTGTAGGTGATGTTGGGTCGATCGAAGCCGGCGATGAACAGCCGCGCGTCCGGCAGGTGCAGGCCATGGACGATGTCCTGGCGCGTGCGGGCGTCGGCGGTGGCGGTCAGGGCCAGTCGCGGCACACCGGGGTAGCGGTCGGCCAGCACGTCGAGCTGACGGTACTCGGGGCGGAAATCGTGGCCCCACTGGCTGACGCAGTGGGCCTCGTCGATGGCAAACAGTGCGAGCTGGCAGCGGTCCAGCAGGGCCAGACAGCCCTCGGTCACCAGCCGTTCGGGCGCGACATACAGGAGGTCGAGCCGGCCGTCGCGCGCCTCACGGTAGACCTGGCGGGCCTGGTCGCGGTCGAGGGTCGAGTTGAGCACGGCCGCACGCACGCCGTTGTGCGTCAGAGCCTGCACCTGGTCGTGCATGAGGGCGATCAGCGGGCTGACGACCACGGCCATGCCGGGGCGCACCAGGGCTGGAAGCTGGTAGCAGAGGCTCTTGCCCCCGCCGGTGGGCATGACAACCAGGGCGTCGCCACCCGCCAGCACGTGCTCAACCACGGCCTGTTGCTGTCCGCGGAAATCGGCGTAGCCGAAGACTTCACGCAGTCGTGCCCGGGCATCGTCGATGGTCGCCAGCGTCATGCGGCCATTATGCCGATTCGCCCACGGCGCACAGGCGCGATCCGATCAGGCACGGGACAGGTCGCTCACTCCACCGCGGCGTGGGCCCGCAGGTCGTCTAGGTCGACGAACTCGAGAGCGGCCATGTGCGTGGCGTTCAGATCGACCGGCGGCGCGCAGCCGGCAGCGAGCGCTTCTTTCCATCGCTCGACGCACAGGCACCAGCGATCACCGGGACGCAGGCCTGGAAACATCATCTGCGGCCGGGCCGTGGACAGATCGTTGCCTCGCGATTTCGAAAAGGCGAGAAACTCGGCCGTCATCTCCGCGCAGACGACGTGCACACCATCGTCGCCAGCTCCGGTGTGGCAGTGGCCGTCGCGATGGAAACCGGTCATCGGGTCCATGCAGCAGGGCTTCAGGTCGGCGCCGAGAACATTCTTGGCCATAGCGTCGGTCTCATCCGGGTTTGCGGCCAGGCGTCCACGAACGAACGCGGCCGAGTATAGGGCCAGTCGGCCGCGGATGGTAAGCCGGCTCAAGCCGCGGACCGACGGCGCAAGGCCATGGCCCGGGCGGTGTAGAAGAGCACGGGATAGAGCAGCAGTTCCATGATGAAGCTGCTGGCCAATCCGCCGATCATCGGCGCGGCCAGGCGGCGCATGGTGTCGGCCCCGGCCCCGCTGGCCCACAACAGCGGCGCCAGGCCGATGAAGGTCGTCATGACCGTCATCGTCTTGGGTCGAATGCGACGCACCGCGCCGTCATGGACCGCGTGCCACAGGTCCGTTTCGTTGTTGAGCCGTCCCTCGGCCGCGAAGTGGTCGCAACTGTTCTCCAGGTAAAGCAGCATGACCAGGCCTGTCTCCGCATCGAGGCCAGCCAAAGCGATCATGCCGACCCACACCGCCAGCGACAGGTCGTAGCCCAGCAGGTAGACCAGCCAGATCGCGCCCACCAGGGAAAAGGGTACGGCGAGAATCACAATGCCCACGCGCAGCCAGCTTCGCGTGGCGGCGTAAAGCAGCAGAAGGATGACCAGGGCCGTCAGCGGCACGACAACCATCAGCCGCTGGCGGGCGGCCTGCATGTATTCGTACTGGCCGGACCAGATGACGCTATAGCCGGCCGGCAGTGGAACCTCGCGGCCGACGACCTGGAGGGCACGCTCGACGAACGTGCCCACATCGATGCCGGCCAGGTCGACGTACACCCAGCTTGTGAGCCGGGCGTTCTCGCTCTTGACCATCGGCGGGCCTTTGTGCACCGACAGGGCGGCAAGCTGGCCGAGCGGAACCTGCGCTCCCGACGGTGCGGCGACGAGCGTCTGCCGCAGGGCCTCGAGGTTGTCGCGCAGTTCATGCGGATAACGCACATTCACCGGATAGCGGTGCAGGCCCTCGACGGTCCAGGTGACATTCATGCCGCCCAGCGCGGTCATGATTACGTCCTGCACATCGCCCACCGACAGACCGTAGCGCGCGATCTGCCCGCGGTCGATGCGGATGTCCAGGTAGTTGCCGCCCACGCTTTTCTCACCGTAGGCGCTGATCACCCACGGGCTGATCGCGGGATCGGTCTTGAGGATGCTGGCGATGCGTTCAGCCAGATCGGCCAGTGTCGCCAGGTCGGACCCCATGACTTTGACGCCCACGGGCGTCTTGATCCCGGTGGAGAGCATGTCGATGCGCGTGCGGATGGGCATGGTCCATGCATTGGTCAGGCCGGGAATGCGCACCGCGTCGTTCAGACCGGGCACGCGGATCGGTTCGCGGCCAGGGTTGGGCAGTTCGTAGCCGTAAATCAACTCGTCGACGGTGATCGGCCGCTGAGCGTCGAAGAGTTTCGCCGGCAACCAGGCAAGCCACGCCGGCCAGCCGGTGTGGAAACGCTCGATCGGGCGCGTCCGCCATCGGCTCTTGTCGCGCTCGAGCACGATGGTGGTTTCGAGCATGGAAAGCGGCGCGGGGTCGGTGGCGGTCTCCGCCCGGCCGACCTTGCCCAACACGCTGACCACCTCGGGGAAACTGGCGATGAGCTTGTCGGTCTGCTGCAGCAGTTCGCGGGCCTTGGTCATGCTGATGCCCGGATCGGTCGTGGGCATGTAGAGCAGGTCGCCCTCCTCAAGCGGAGGCATGAACTCCCGGCCCAGGCGGCTGAAGGGATGCCAGGTGATGAGCACGATCAGCGCGGCCGCGACCAGCGCCGCCCAGCGGTGACGCATGACGAAGACGAACAGCGGGTGGTACAGGCGCTGCAGCAGCAGGCTGATGGGGCTGCGCTCCTCGCTGTGGATGCGCTGAGGCAGCAGGATCAGGGCGCTGAGCACGATCCATCCGCCGACCGCCCACCAGCGCCAGGCCGCGAGATTCAGCACGCTCGCCTCGCCGCCCGGCAGCGGGAGGATGGCCAGCAGCAGCGCTGGCACGCTCGCCGCCGCGGCAACGACCGTCCACTGACGCGCTTTCGACCACCGCCCCGGCAGCACGCGCTGGCGCACGAAGTAAACCATCAGCACGGGGATGATCGTCACCGCCAGCAGCGCGGCCGCGGTCATGGCGAAAGTCTTGGTGAACGCCAGCGGACGGAACAGCCGCCCCGACTCTTCACCGAGCACGAAGATCGGCAGGAAGCTGGCGGTGATGATCAGCAGGGAGAAGAAAAGTGTCGGACCGACTTCGGCCGCCCCCTCCGCGATCAGACGCACGCGATCCGCGCCATCGGGCTCGCGCCCATTTTTCTGTGCGAAACGTTCCAGATGCTTGTGCGCGTTCTCGACCATGACGATCGACGAGTCGACCATGACGCCGATCGAGATCGCGATGCCGCCCAGCGACATGATGTTGGCGTTGATGCCCAGCAGGTACATGATCGTCAGCGTCGCCAGCACGCCCGTGGGCAGAACGAACGCGGCCACCAGCGAACTGCGGGCGTGCAGCAGAAACACGACGATGACCAGGGCGACGACGGTGATCTCCTCGATCAGCGTGTGGGTGACGGTGGCCACCGCGCGCTCGATGAGATCGGAGCGGTCGTAGGCGACTTCGATGGCGACGCCAGGCGGCAGGCCGGCCTCGAGGGCGCGCAGCTTCTGACGCACGCGCTCGATGGTGTCGCGGGCGTTTTCGCCGAAGCGCATGACGATCGTCGCCGCGACGACTTCGCCCTGGCCGTTCCATTCCGCGACGCCGCGGCGGATCTCCGGGCCCAGGCGCACGTCGGCGACGTCGGCCAGGTAGATCGGCTTGCCTTGAGCCGTCGCACCCAGGGCGATCTGCCGCAGATGCTCGAGAACTTCCTGTTCACGCAGGTCGTCAAGACTGCGGCCGGCGTCGCGGGCGGCCGCGATCTGTTCAGGGGTCAGCGAGCCCAGGTAGCCGAGCCCGCGCACCATGTATTCGGTCTCGCTCTGCTCGATCAGCCGTCCACCCACATCGCGGTTGGAACGCTGCACCGCCATCCGCACACGCTGCAGCGGCATGTCATACGCCAGCAGCTTCACCGGGTCGACAACGACCTGGTACTGCTTGACGAACCCGCCAACGGGCGCCACTTCGCTCACGCCCTCCACCGCGGTCAGTTCGTAACGCAGGTACCAGTCCTGCAGCGAACGCAGATCGGACAGATCCTGATCGGCGGCGACAAGCGGCTTGCCGTCGAGCGGGCACGTGTCGCGGCCATGGAGCACGCGATGACGCACCAGTCGCTGGCGTGCGCCGGTCGCCGTCGCGCCCTCATCCGAGGCGTACCACTGATTGTCAACCGGGTCATGCCACAGGCCGTTGCCATGCCGCGGGCAGTATGGCCCGGTGGTGAGCACGTACTGGTAGACCCAGCCGACCCCCGTGGCGTCGGGCCCAAGCTGCGGGCTCACGCCCTCGGGCAGGCGCGAACCGACCGTGTTGAGCTGTTCGAGCACCCGGCTGCGGGCCCAGTACAGGTCCGTGCCGTCCTCGAAGAGGATGGTTACGAAACTGGCCCCGAACATGCTGCTGCCGCGCACATGTTCGGCATACGGGACAGCCATCATGGCGGTGGTCAGCGGGTAGGTGACCTGGTCCTCGACGATCTGCGGCGACTGGCCGGGATAGTCGGTGCGGATGATGACCTGCACGTCCGACAGGTCGGGGATGGCGTCGACGGTGATGTGCGCCGCCGACCACCAGCCGGCCAGCACGAGAAACGCGGTCAGCAGCAGCACCATCGCGCGGTTATGCACGCATGCGTGAATCAGCGAGGCGATCATGGCTTGGCGCCCTCCGTGGGCGGCGCGCCGACGAGGGGCAGCGCTTCGCGGCGGTCGAAGCACTTGAGCATGAGGGCGCCGAAGTAGGGGTTGCGCACGTCACCGGCCGGCTGCAGCCAGATGCCCCCGCCCTGCCCCTCGCGGTACATCGGGCAGTGCAGCGTCTGCACCTCCCGGCCATAGGCGGCCGGTACGCCCGTGGCCAGCAGCAGTTCCCGCAGGGCGGTGCTCACGTCCGCGTACGCCAGCCGCGCTGCCGCAAGATCGCTCAGGTCAATCAGACGCAGCGCGCCGGATCGGGCGGTGGCGACTGCGTCCTGGTGCTCGTGCCACAGATGCGGCGCGGCCGGGACGTCCGTCGCGATCAAGGCCTCCAGTCCGCGCGCCAGCCCGCGGGCCGCGGCAGCCGCGCCCTCGAGCGTGTCGCCGGCCAGGGTGTCGCCGATCGTAAAGTAATCATCGAGCACGTCCGCGAGCGTGGTCGCCAGGGCCTCGGGCATCTGCTCGAGTTTGCCCGGGCCGGCCAACTCGGCCGTCGCCGTCTGATCGCCCGCCAGGTCGCCGCGGATCATCTTCGCCAGCGCCTCGCGGACGCGGGCCTCCGAGTCGATCAGAAACTGGCCGCTGGTCACCACCATCTCTCCGGGCTTCAGGCCGCTGATGATTTCCACCATGCCCTCACCGGTCTCGACGCCCATGCGCACGTCGCGTGGCTCGAACCGGCCGTCACCGAGGCTCACGAACGCGACCTGCCGTCGGCCCGTGTCAATCACCGCCGAACGCGGCGCGAGCGTTTTCGCCGCTGCCAGCGTGCTGTGAAGTTCGACGTTGGCGAACATGCCCGGTTTGAGCAGGCCCGCCGGATTGTCGAATGCCAGACGTACCTGCACCTCGCGCGTCTTCTCGTCGAGATACGGATAGACGTACAGCACCTGACCCTCAAACGGCTGACCGGGGATGTAGGGCAGCGTCATCTCCGCGGCCTGACCAGCCTCGACGTAGGGTAACTGGTACTCGTAGAGCGTGACCATCACCCACACCCGTGAAAGATCGGCGATGCGGTACACCTGCATGCCCTGATCGACCTTCATACCTTCATTGGCGTGCTTAGCGATCACCACGCCGCGGTGCGGGCTGAGGATGGTCATCGTCTTGGAGGGTTCGCCGGTCTGGCGCAGGCGCTCGATCTGTTCATCGGTGATGTCGAAATACTCAAGGCGCGTGCGTGCGGCAGCGAGCAGGTCGGTCCCGCTGGCGCCGCTCGCCGCCGGCTGGGCGCCGCGCCACGCCAGCAGATACTCTTCCTGGGCGGCGTAAAGCTGCGGTGAATACAACTCGAACAACGGATCGCCCGCCTCCACGCGAGCGCCCAGGTAATCCACGTGCAGCTTCTCAATCCAGCCCGCCGTCTTGACGTTCACATCGCGCACGGACGTCTCGTCGTATGCCACCGTGCCGACGGTGCGGATCGTGCGCGTCAGCGGCCCGGTGACCACCGGCGCGATACGCACGCCCATGTTCTGCACCACCACCGGATCGATGGCCAGTTCGCCGGTGAACTTGGCCGGGTCGACCGGGGTCAGGGCCATGTGGCAGATCGGGCAGTCGCCTGGCCGGGGCTCGATGACCCACGGGTGCATGCCGCAGGTGTAGTACCGCACGCCAGTCGCGCCGTCGCCGCCGGTCGCTGAGGCGGGCTCGACGCCGAAACCCAGCCACGAGCCCAGCGCTGCCGCACCCCCGCGCAGCGGTCCGGCGAAGACCGCGCCCAGAATGATCGCGGCGATCAGCGCGACGACGGGGACGATCACTCGCCCGGCCGGTGCGGCCTGGGACGATCGGCTGCGGTACTCGGTGCGTTCGTGGTTCACGGCTCAACCTCCGGGTTTTCGCGGCCGACCGCCTGATCCAGTTCCGCCAGCGCCTGGCGGGCATCGGCGACGGCGCGATGACGCATGAGTTGAAAGTTCAGCAGCTTGCGCCAGTTGTCGATCAGGGTGAGAAAATCAATGGATCCCGCGCGGTATGCGCTGGCCGAGGCCTCCACTGCCTGACGCGCCTGCGGCAGGATGGTGTGGTCAAAAAGTTCGACCAGCCGCTGCTGGGCGTCGAGCTTGAGGTACGCTTCCTGCACCTGCATGGCCACGCGGTTGCGCTGGGCCGCCAGCTCGGCCGCTCCTTCCAGCCGACCGCGCATCGCCTCGCGCTCCGCCGCTTCGTACTTGCCCAGCCAGATCGGCAGGTTGATGCCCAGGCTCACCCACCACTGGTCATCGCCGTTGGCGGCCATCGACAAACCCGTGTCGTCCACTGCTGCGTAGTTGAAGCTCACCGTCAGGTCCGGCCAGCGACCGAGCGTCGCCAGCTTCTTCTGCTGACGCCACTGCTCCAGACGATGCGCCAGCCGCGCCAGCGACGGATTGTGTTCCGCCGCCGCGGCCAGCAGATCCTTCAGATCACCTTCGATCGCGACCGGTGTGATGGCGTCGGGTTCCGGCAGCGGCGCGGTCACCGGCCGATCCATCGCCTGGTTAAGCATGCTCCGGGCCGTCTGCTGACGTTGGCGCAACAGGACCAGTTCCGTCTCGATCTGCCCCAGTTCGACGCCGGCTCGCAGAACGTCCTGCTGGCTGCGCGTGGCGGCCTTATATTCCACCTCGGCCACCTCGCGGAACTGGCTCAGCAGCGACCGGCTTGACTCGGTGGTCTGGATGGCCCGCGTCGCGAAGTAGTAGCTCCAGTACGCCCGTCGCGTGTCGGCCGCCACCTGCAGTCGCGTTTCGATCAGACTCGCGGCCGCCATCGCCGCATCCGCATCCGCCACCGCCCCGCGAGCCGCCAGCTTGCCTGGGAAAGGCAGTTTCTGACTGACGTTGGCCATCAGCCCCACTTCACCCGCGGCCGTCTGGGCCATCTCGCCAAAGGGCGCCACCATGACCATCGGGTCATCCAGCGACGTGACCTGCGGCCGACGGGCTGTCTGCCGCTCGACACGGCGCTGGGCCGCCAGAATCAAGGGATGCCTCCGCAGCGCCAGGGCGACGTAATCCTCGGGCCCACTGGCTGAAGTCAGGGCGGCGAAGGCCGCATCATCGGCCAGGGTCGACGCCGCGTCGGCGCGGCCTTGGATCGAAGCATCATTCCGTGGCGTCCCGGCGGCCGCCTCGGCATCGGCCCAGCGCCGCGGCGTCGACGTGCCAAACGGCGAGCCGCAGGCGGTCACGAGGACCGTCGCCAGCAGCAGCGCGCCACCCGCGAGGCAGGGCCGCAGGGTGCGTGGCGAGGGGCGAAGTCGAAGGTGGGCAGGCCTGCTGGGCGGCGTGGTGCGGCGCATGGTCACCTCATGTCGGCATGCCGCGGACGGCCTGCTCAGTGGTCCAAACGCATGGCGACGGATCAAAAGTTCAATGAATCGGGCCGTGACGCGGCCGGGAAATGGCCCGCGAGCGGGCACGCAGCGCCCCGATAGCTGTCACGATACACCGCCCAACCTCGGATTGCACCGGTCAAGCGGGCCGGGTCCGCGGCCCGAGGGTGTAGAATCGTGCGTGGGAAGGATCCGACGGCTGGGTGGCCGCCTCGGCTTCCCGCGGCATCAGCCATGTCCGAACCACGCGCTATCCTGCACGTCGACATGGACAGCTTTTTCGCGGCTGTCGAGCAGCTCGACAATCCGGCCTTGCGCGGCAAGCCGGTGCTGGTCGGCGGCGACGGGCCGCGCGCCGTGGTCGCGACCGCCTCCTACGAAGCCCGCCGCTTCGGCTGCCATTCCGCCCAGCCGATGAGCCTGGCCCGCCGCCTGTGCCCCCAAGCCATCGTCGTCCCGCCGCATGGCAGCCGATACCGCGAAGTCTCCAGCCAGGTCTTCGGCCTGCTGGCCCGCGTCTCGCCGCTGGTCGAACCGCTCAGCATTGACGAAGCGTTCGTCGACCTCACCGGCACACGCCGCCTGCTCGGCGAGCCGGCCGACGTCGCCCGCAGGCTCAAGGCCGACATCCGCGACCTCACCGGCCTGACGGCATCCATCGGCGTCGCGCCTAACAAGTTCCTGGCCAAGCTCGCCAGCGAGCTGGACAAGCCTGACGGGTTGACGGTCCTGGGCCCGCACGAGATCGATGCGCTTCTGCCGACGCTGCCGATCAGCCGGCTTTGGGGCGTCGGCCCGGCGACGGCGGGCAAGCTTGAGGCGATGGGCCTGATCACCTTCGGCCACCTGCGCGAGGCGGGCCCGCGGAAGCTCAAGCGACTGCTGGGTGACCACGGCGAGCACCTCTGGCGCCTGGCCATGGGATTGGACGACCGGACCGTCGTGCCCGACCACGTGGCCAAGAGCATCAGCCAGGAGCAGACCTTCGATGTGGACGTGGACGATGTCGACACCCTGCGCGGCATCCTGCTGGGCCAGACCGAGCAGGTCGCGTGGCGTCTGCGCAAGGCCGGCCGACTGGCGTCCGGCCTGACGCTCAAGATCCGTGACGGCCAGTTCCACACGCTCAACCGATCCGCCACGCTCAAGCAGCCGACCGACCGCACCGACGCGATCTGGACGACCGCGCGCGCCGTGTTCGATCGCTGGGCCGCCCAGGCATTCACCCCGCTGCGCCTGCTGGGCATGGGCGTCGGCCCGCTGACGGAGCCCGAGGCACAGATGGGCCTGTTCACCGATCCGCTGGCCGAACGCGGCCGACAGATCGACCAGGCCACCGATCGCATCAAACAACGCTTCGGTAAGGACGCGATTCGCCGCGGGGCCGCGCCGCCCTGATCCAGCCGCGTCGCCTCCACCCGCTGCTCAGCATTCGTCGGGATAACGCGCGGCAAGATGATCGGCCCAGTTGGACCGTCCCGTCTCACGCAGCCGGTTGAGGTAGCCGGGCAGTTCGCCGCGCGTGTGAAAGGCTCCGCCCGCCCGCATCACCGTCCACATCGGGTCCACCGGCGTGCTCGCCTTCGGCGGATTCGTGCGCCGCATCATCTGGCCGTACCAGTCGTCGAGCATGCTCATCGCCCGATGGACCAGCTCCGGCCGCTCGACGGCCAGGTTGTGCTGCTCGTGCGGGTCGTTCACCACGTCATACAGCATGATGTCCGGAAAGCCGTGGTAGCCGTCGTGGTAGCTGCGGATGCAGATGTATTCGCCGCTGCCCTGCCCGTCGCCGGGCACGCGCAGGCGTACCGACCGCTGGCAACTCCACGCCCCCTGCGACACGACCAGATAGTCACGCCCGCTGTCGGACCCGAGCTGGCCGTCGCGCAGTGCGTCGGCGAAGCTCACGCCGTCCCAATGGCTGGGAATCCGCCCGCCCACAAGTTCGACCACCGTCGCGGCGAAGTCGACGTGGTAGTGCAGACCGCCATCCACCGCGCCCGCTTGCGTCACCCCCGGCCAGCGCACGATCAGCGGCACGCGCGTGGTGATGAGGTCGGCCGTTTGATGGTCGCCGTAAATGTTCAGCTCGCCCAGGTTCTCGCCGTGGTCGGAGCTGATGATGATGGCCGTGTCGTCATACACGCCTTGCTGTTTGAGCAGGTCAAAGATGCGGCCGACCCACAAGTCCGCGTAGGCCACGCCGGTGTCATACCCGTCGAACATCATGCGGACCTTGTCCATGCTGTCGGCTTCGCCGGGCTGACGCGGGAACTGCTTGCGCGTTTGCGAGTGATAGCCGGCGATCTCGCGTGCCGAGTGCGGCCCGCAGCCGGCCCAGTGCCTGCGTCGCACGTCTTCAGTCAGCCAATCGGGCAGCGGCTCATCCTTGAACGGGTCGCCGAAGTCCGCCGGCGCCCGGTAGGCCGTGTGCGGATCCCACAGATTCACGTGCAGAAACCAGTTGTCGCTGGCGCCATTGCGCTTGATCCAGTCGAGGGCGACCGGCGCGCACTCCTCCGCGCTTTCCATGCCGCACTTGCCGGTGTTGTAGACCTCGTTGAAACCGGCATACCACCACCACGCCGAATGCCGCTCGCCGAAAGGGCTGACCGTCGCCGTCCTGAGCCCGGCCGCGCGAAGCAGCCCCATCCAACCCTGTGCCCCCAGCAGGCTGCGAAACGAACGGCCCGCGCCTTCGGGGTGCAGGTCGGCCGCGACCCCCCCGTGGTCGATCACGCCGTTGTGGATGCCGAACTGCCCGCTGAACAAGGCGGTGCGGCTGGGCAGGCACGGGGCATCAGACACGAAGTAGTGGTCGAACCGTGTGCCCGCCGCCGCGATGGCGTCGATGTGCGGGCTCGTGTTGCGGTGGTAGCCGTAACAGCCCAGGTGGTCGGGGCGAAGGGAATCGATATCGACATAGAGGATGCGCATCAGATCAGGGTCCGGTCAACAGGGTGAACACCGCGTTCCTTGTAGCGTCATCGTGCCGGGCCGCAACCCGGGGAATGCCCGGCGGCGGGGCATCGCCCCTTGGCGTACACTGCGGCGGTCTTTCGATGGACGGCGGCATGTGCGGCATCCTCGGCATGATTGGCACGCGGTTCGCCGGCCCCGATCCGGAGGCTGTCTTCGCGGCCGCCCTCCATACCCTCGCCAGCCGCGGGCCCGATGACCAGGGCCTCTACCACCGTCCCGCCGCCGACAACGGCCATGCGGATGTGCGCCTCGGCCACCGCCGCCTGTCTATCATCGACCTGGCTGGCGGCCACCAGCCGATGGCCACGCCCGACGGCCGGTTCGTCATCGTCTTCAACGGCGAGATCTACAACTTCCACGACCTGCGACGCCAGCTCGAAGCCCGCGGGTCCGCCTTCACCAGCCATAGCGACACCGAGGTCCTGCTGCACGGCTACGCCCACTGGGGCGGGGAGCCGCTGCTCAGGAAGCTCGACGGCATCTTCGCCTTCGCCATCTACGACGCCCACGAACATACCCTCTTCGCCGCCCGCGACCGCTTCGGCGTCAAGCCGCTCTTCTACAGCGACGCTCAAGCGGACGCCGAACGCGGCGGTCTGATCTTCGCCTCGACGCTCGCGCCGTTCTGGAAGTTGCCCGGTTTCCCCCGCCGGCTGAATCCGCCGGCCCTGCGCGACTTCCTGGCCTCGCAGTCCATCTTCGCGCCGCACACGATCCTGCGCGACGTCAAGGCTCTGCCGCCCGCGTCGTGGCTGCGCTATGACATCGTGCGGACCAAACTCACGCTCGGGCGCTACTGGGAAATCCCGCCGGCTACGGATCAGGCGCTCGCTTTTGGCGACCTGGTCGAGCGGACCGACGCCGCCCTGCGCGAAAGCCTCCGTCGCCAGCTTGTCGCCGATGTGCCGCTGGGAGCATTCCTGTCCGGCGGCATCGACAGTTCACTGATGGTCCACTACATGCGCCAGGCCGGAGCGGAGCCGCTGCGCACCTTCAGCGTCGCCTTCAAGGCCGGCGGCCGCTACGACGAAAGCCCCTATGCCCGGCAGGTGGCCGAGCAGTTTCACTGCGAACATACGGTGTTTCCCGCCGCTGCCATCGGGCCCGACGATCTGACGGCCGCGATCGCCAGCCTCGATCAACCCCTGGCCGATCCCGCTTATTTGCCGACGCTCGCGCTGTCGAAGCTCACGCGGCAGTTCGTCACCGTCGCGATCTCCGGCGACGGCGGCGATGAACTGTTCGGCGGCTACCCGCGCTTCCTGAATGACGCCGACGCGGCCGCGCCCGCGTGGGCGATGCGCGCTTCCTCTGGCCTGATCGACATGCGCCTGCTGCCGGCATCGCTGCGGCGGCGCACGCTGCGGGGGCTGGACCGCCTGCTCTGGGAGCGCGTCCGCCTTGGCCCGTTTGCACGCACACGCAAAGACATGGCCGCCCTGCTCACGCCGGATCTGGCCAGCGCCTGCGACATCGACGACACCCTCGCGCTCTGGCGCGAGCAACTGCGCCTCCACGTCCGCCCCGGCAGCAGCGACAGCCTCATGCGCGCCGACCTGTGGACCTATCTGGCCGACAACTGCCTGGTCAAGACCGACCGTGCGAGCATGGCCCACAGCCTGGAGGTGCGCGTGCCGCTGCTGGGCAACCCCGTCGTCGATCTGATCCTGCCCCAGCCGGCATCGGTGAAGCTGCAGGGGCCTGATACTCGGCCGCGACTGAAGGCCGTACTGCTGGAGCTCGCCCGCCGCCACCTGCCGCGCGAGGTGTGGGATCGCCCCAAGCACGGCTTTTCGGTGCCGCTCAAGGACGAGTTCGCCGGCTCATGGCTTGAGGTCGGTGAAGATTGGGTCAGCCGCGCCGCCAGGCTTGCACCCTTCATGAACGCTCAGGCGATCGCCCGTCGCTGGTCCGACGCGAAGTGCGGCCGCGGCGACATGCGCGTCATGTACACGCTGCTGGTGCTGCTCGGCTGGATGCAGACCCACCCGCTGGACGTCTAGCCGCACAAGCCTTGGGCACGCGCCCGCTCGGCTTCTTCCACCAGCACGCGCTCATAGCCATCGAGCATCCGCGTCAACGAATAACTGTCGCGCAGCGCCAGGGCCGCCCCGCACATCGACGTCAGGTCGCCATTGAGCATCGCGGGCAGTTTCGCCGCCAGGTCGTCCACGCTCCCGCTCTCAAACAGGACGCCCCACCCGCGCCCTTCGATCAGTTCGCGATGCGGGCCGATATCGCTGGCCAGAATCGGCAGGCCGCTGGCCATCGCTTCAAGCACGCTGTTGGGCATGCCCTCCTCGCGGCTGGTGGTCACCATGCACCGGGCGTGCGCCAGCAGCCACATCTTCTCGACGCCGCGGCGCGGGCCGATGAAGCGCACGATCGGATCCAGCCCCAGTTGTGACGCCTGCGCCCGCACGCCCTCGGCCCGGTTGCCGTCGCCGGCGATCACGTACAGCATGCCGCGCTCGGCAAACGCGTGACGCGCCCGCGCCAGCCCCTCAATCGCCAGGTCGTGTCGTTTGGCCGACCCGATGCGGGCCAGATGCAGCACGAACGGGCGCCCGGCCAACTCGCGCAGGGCCGGATCCTGCGGGTCAAACTGTCGCGCTTCCTGCAGCGCGCGGTCGTGGGCCGGCAGATCGATGCCGTTGGGCGCCTGGTCGATGGGCGGCAGCGCGTCGCCGCAGATTTCGTGCAAGCGCTGCGTCAGCCAGTCGCTGATCGAGATGATGCGGTCAGCCCGCTGATATCCGATGCGGATGACGTTGCGCACGCGCGGCTTGCGCAGGGCGTTGAAGTGGCGGTAAAGATCGCCGCCGCGTGGATTGAGTACCAGGCGGAATCCGAGCCGCTGATGCACACAGCCGGCCGCGTAACCGGTCGGGTAGCTGTAAAACGCGAGCATGACCTCGAACGGCCAGGCGCGATAAGCGCGGCGGACGTCCCAGGCGAGCTTCTCCGGCCACAGATGCTGGGCCGGCGGCCGACGGTAGCGCCGCACGGGATACGGAAGCCGCTGGTCGTCGGTTGGCGTCCACGTCGCCCGTTCCGCGCCGTCCGGGCGGGCCGCCAGCACCATTCCCTCGTGCCCGCGAGCGATCAGCCCGCGCACGATCACGTCGGCCATACGCTCGGCGCCGCCGAGTCGGGGCAGGAATGTCGGGGTGAAGAGGCAGAATCGCATCACGCGTCACGCATCAGGCTGGTCGCACGCGGCAAACCGCCGCCTGGCAGTAGTTCATCGCGATGCCCTTGCGCACCATGCGCAGACGCTCGCGCAGCATCGTCCACGACCACCCGGACTTGAAGGCCGGCAGCAGGTGCTGCTCCACCACCTCGAACCCGCTGTGTTCGAGATATCGTTTCAGCTCCGCGCCGTTCCATTCGCGGACATGCACCGCCTTGGGCGACATCATGCAGTCCGGCCCGCGTCGTACGTCGCGCTCCGGTGTCGACACGATCACCCACGAGTCCCTGTGACAGCGGGCCCGCAGGAACGCGAGCAGTTTGTCCGGGTCAAGCAGATGTTCAATCACATCGACCGACAACACCAGGTCAAACGTGCCCACGGCGCCGTCGTCCGGCTTTTCGAGGTCAGCCGCGACAAACTGCACACGCTCGACGAACGGTGCCCCAGCCGCCGTCCGCTGCGCCGCCTGCACAACCGTCGGCTGGTCGATGCCCACCACGCGCTCGGCGCTCGGCGCGACAAGCTCCACCAGCTTGTGCCCCAGGCCGCAACCGACGTCGACCACGCTCCTGAGCCCATGCTCCCGCGTCAGCTTTCCCGCCAGCGCGTACACATGGTGCTGCATGTGCCGGCTGAAGACCGCACGCTTGGGCGTGAAGTAGTCGCCGGTCTCCTGCTCGACGGTTGCATTCTCCGTGCGGTGCCGGTAGCCGTCCTTGATGAAATACCGTGATGCAGTGGTCATGGCCGCACGCTTTCCGCCGGATTGTCGCCGGGTCGCAGGATGAATCCGCCCACCGACGCCAGTCCCACCCAGGCCGCGGCCTTCGCCAGCGGCGACAAACCGAAAAAATAGGGGGAAAACAGGCCCAGTGGGACGTAACGGCCCAGTCGCAGGCCACTGCGTGCGAAAAGCCGCTCCCACTGCCGACGGCGGTTGATGCGAAACTCCTGCCAGTTGCTGTCATATTCGCCGTGCACGCGCGGGTAGAGCTTCTGATACCAGTGACGCCGCTGCCTGCGATGCGGGTTGTTGGTCTCCATGCCCTCACGGTATTTGCGTTTCTTCTCGCGCCGCTGTCCGGCCAGGCTGCGCGTCGCGCCCCGGACCGCCTTGCGCAGTTGTTCGGGAATGAAACCCAGCCACTGGAGCACCTTCATCGGCGCCAACGGCACGATCTGCACCATCAGGCCATCGGGCGACAACAGCTCGCCCATCCGCCGCAGCACCGCCTCGCGATCGCGCAGATGTTCGAGCGTCGCAATCGACAGAATAAGATCCGCGCTGCCCGGGGCGATCGGCAGGTGCTCCGCATCGCCGGCGCAGAGGAGAATCCGCGGGTCATTGCCCGCCGGCTCAATGCGCAGCGGATTGAAGTCGAACCCGACGAAGCGCGTCGCTCGCGGCAGCATGCTCGCCAGCTCCCGCGTCGCCCAGCCGTCGCCGCAGCCGACCTCGACCACGGTGCGGACACGCTCCGCATCCAGTCGCGTCAGCATGCGCCCCATCCACCACCGCCGCATCGCATGCTGATACGCATGCCGGTCCGGCCAATGGGCCAGACGGTGCAGGGGCAGACACAGTCGTTGCAGAGCGCTGAACATGAGCGAATCCAACGCAAATCAGGGAATCGCCCAGTATCGCGGAGCCATCGCGCCAACGCAATCCGCGCCGCCGGCGGCTGGATCATGGTCCGTCCAGCCCGTCAGGAGGCTGCGAACACACGGATGTGCCGTGGGCGCACGTACACCCGGCTGTCCGGGCGCAGGGCCATCGTGGCGAAGCGCTCCTGCGAAATCTCGGAGGTCAGCCGCTGGCCGGCGCTGGTCAGCAGGTCGACGCGCACCAGCGAGCCGGCCGAGTGAACGTGCAGCACCCGGGCCTCGAGCGCCGGCATGCCGTTGGTCTTGATGTCGATCGTCACGTCATACGGCCGCACGAAAACACGCGCGTCGCCGACGATCTGCTGACGGTCCTCCGGGAACGGAAGCTCGAGGCTGCCGAACTGCACAGTGCCCTTGTTCACCCGGCCGTGGAACGTGTTCACGTCGCCGAGGAAGCGCATCACGAACTCCGAAGTCGGATGGTGGAACACCTCTTCGGGCGTGCCGACTTGCTCGATCCGCCCGCTGTTCATCACGACAACCTGATCGGCCACCTCGAGCGCTTCGTCCTGATCGTGCGTCACAAAAATGCTCGTTATATGCAGTTCGTCATGCAGGCGGCGCAGCCAGGAGCGCAGTTCCTTGCGGACTTTCGCGTCCAGCGCGCCGAACGGCTCGTCGAGCAGCAGCACGCGGGGCTCGACCGACAGGGCCCGCGCCAGAGCCACGCGCTGGCGCTGACCGCCCGAAAGCTGGCTGGGATAGCGCTGTGACAGGCCGTCGAGCTGGACCAGTTGCAGCAGTCGGCCGACGCGGCTGGCGATCTGTTGTTTGTCCGGCCGCTGGGCCCGCCGCCGCACCCGCAGACCGAACGCGACATTCTCGAACACCGTCATGTGGCGAAACAACGCATAGTGCTGGAAGACAAACCCCACCTGTCTATGACGCACGTGCGTTCGCGCGACGTCCTCTTCGTGAAAGAGTATCGACCCGCCGCCGCGGTCCGCCCGCTCCAGACCAGCCACGATGCGCAGCAGTGTCGTCTTGCCCGAACCCGACGGCCCCAGCAGCGCCACCAGCTTGCCCGCCGGCACCGTGAGGCTCACGTCATCCAGGGCTCGAAAGCCGCCGAAATGCTTGGTGATGTGGCGAACCTCGATGCTCATGGCAATCCCTCCGCGTCCGGCGTCATGTCATCCGGCGTGGCGGCATGTGCCGCCTGCATCGCGCCCCGGCTGCGCCACTCGACCAGGCTCTTAAGCGCCAGCGTGACCAGCGCCAGCAGAGCCAGCAGAGACGCCATCGCGAACGCCGCGACGAAGTTGTATTCGTTGTAGAGAATCTCCACGTGCAGCGGCAGCGTGTTGGTCTTGCCGCGAATGTGCCCGCTCACGACCGACACCGCGCCGAACTCGCCCATCGCCCGGGCATTGCAGAGAATCACGCCGTAAAGCACCGCCCACTTCACGTTCGGCAGCGTCACGCGCAGGAAAGTCTGCCAGCCGCCGGCTCCGAGCGTCAGCGCGGCCTGTTCTTCCTCGGTGCCCTGCTCCTGCATCAGCGGAATCACCTCGCGGGCGACGAATGGAAACGTCACGAACACCGTCGCCAGCACAATGCCGGGGGCCGCGAAGATGATCTGCATGTCGTGGGCGGCCAGCCACGGCCCCAGCCAGCCGTGCGCGCCATAGAGCACCACATAGATCAACCCGCTGATCACCGGCGAGACGGCGAAAGGCAGATCGATCAGCGTGATGAGCAGCGGCTTGCCACGGAACTCGAACTTGGCGATGGCCCACGCAGCCGCCAGGCCGAACACCAGGTTCAGGGGCACCGCGATGCCCGCGACCAGCAGCGTCAGCTTGATGGCCGACAGCGCTGCCGGATCGTTGAAGCTCGCCAGGTACGCCCCCAGCCCCTTGCGCAGCGCTTCGACCAGCACGGTCACCAGCGGCAGCGCCAGGAACAGGCTTAGAAAGACCAGCGACAAGCCGATGAGCAGCCACCGCGCCGCCGGGCTCTCGCCCAGCGCCGGACGCGCGATGGCGCGGCCGGTGCCCGCACGCAGTCCAATCGCGCCAGCCATCGTCACGCCCTCCTCTCGTGTCGGCCGGACCACCACTGCAGCAGGTTGATGGCCAGCAGAATCAGAAACGAAATCACCAGCATCCCCCCGCCGATCGCCGTCGCTCCCGCGTAGTCATACTGTTCGAGCTTCGAGACGATCAGCAGCGGCAGAATCTCCGTGCGCATCGGCATGTTGCCGCTGATGAAGACCACCGAGCCGTACTCGCCCACCGCCCGGGCGAACGCCAGCGCGAACCCGGTGAGCATGGCCGGCAGCACCGCCGGCACGATCACGCGGCGCAGCGTCTGAAGCCGCGTCGCCCCCAGGCTCGCAGCCGCTTCCTCCAGCTCGACGTCCAGATCTTCAAGCGCCGGCTGAAGCGTTCGCACCACGAAGGGCAGTCCGACGAACGTCAGCGCAATGGTGATCCCCAGCGGCGCATATGCAGCCTTGATGCCCAGCGGCTCCAGCCAGCGGCCGATCCAGCCGCTCGGCGCGTAGAGCGTCACCAGGGCGATGCCCGACACAGCCGTGGGCAGCGCGAACGGCAGATCCACGATCGCGTCGATCAGTCGCCGGCACGGAAACCGGTAACGCACCAGCACCCACGCGACCATGAATCCGAACACGGCGTTCACACAGGCCGCCGCGAACGACGCCCCCAGGGTCAGCCGAAATGCCGCGAGCACGCGCGGCCCGGTCACCACCTCCCACAGCGCCCCGGGCCCCAGAGCGCCGGCCCGGATGAACAGCGCCGACAGCGGGATCAGCACGATCACGCTCAGGTAGAAGATCGTGTACCCCATCGTCAGCCCGAAACCGGGCAGCACGGATTGGCGTCTGATGGCCCGTGACATCACCCCACCCCTCTTCTGGCTCAGAAGGCCCACTGCATCTGGGCCCGCAGGACAAACTGCTCACCGCTGCTGCGCAGCAACCCCGCCCCGCTGTTGGCCACGGGCACCGGGTCCAGGGCGTACATGCCGTCGAGGGTGAACTTGATGTTGTGCTTGCGGATGTAGTAATTGACGCCGGCCGTGATGATGCTCAGGTCGTCATCCGCGACGTTGCCGGTGCCCGTCTGCGTGCCCGCGCCGTTGTTGCGGTAGTACACGCCGTCGAAGGTCATCCACTCGTAGCGAACAAAAGGCTCGACCTTGTCGGGCACGATGAACGCGCCGCCCTGCACCACCAGGCCAAACTGGTTGGCGGCGAGATTCGTGGGCAGGCCGCCCGCCCCGGCGCTGCCGTTGTCGCACAGGTGCTGGCCGTAAAGGGCCGCGAACAGATTCGCCCCGCCGAACTCCGCCGACACGTCGGCCGTGTACTTGAGAATGTCCGGCGTATGTGTGCCCGAGCCCTCTTCGCCCAGTTCATAATCCACCGCCGCGCCCAGAAGCAGGCCGAACTTGTCGCCCGACCAGCTCGTGAAGTCGTCGAACTGCTTCCATGTGCCCGCAAGCCGATACTCGACCCGGCCCGTCGCGGCGAAATTCGTCCGGTCGGCATTGAAATCGCTGTTGGCGGCGTACGACCCGTCGTGAATCGAAAAGAACCCGCGCAAGGCATCGCCGCTGTAGCTGACTTCCAGGCCCTGCGTGAAGTCGACCGTGTAGTAGTCGGCCGCATAGGACCGCTCCACCGCCAACTGCCGGAAGGGATTGACGTTCTCCTCGCGGGCGAACATCGGCTTGATCTGGCCGATATTGACGTTCCACCCGTCGGCGAAGGCGTAACCGAGATACGCCAGCTCCAGCAGCGCCCGGCCGTCAGCCCGATCCATGCTCAGCCGCAACCGATACGTCAGATCCGGATCGATCGCGTGGCCGCGCAAATCGAGGCGCGCCCGCCGCATCACGAAGCCGTTCTCGTCGCCATCCGTGCCGTTGGGCTGCTCGGCCGCGCTGTATACGTAACGAACCTGTCCTTCGACGTTGACCCGCAGCAGGAAGTTGCCGTCGCCCGAGCCGATGAAGAAGCCGTTGTTATAACCGGCCGTCGGCCCGCTGCTCGAGGCATCCTGTTTCTCAGCCGCGCTGAGCACGTCGCGCACGATGGCCTCGACTTCCGCGGCCCGACTTTCGTTCATCCAGGTTTCGTCAGCCGCGGCCCGCAGTTGACGCAGCTCCGCATCCTGGGCCTCGACACGCGCCCGTAACGCGCTCAGCTCCGCCTCGAACCGCTCCATCGTCGCCTCGTCGGCGCACGCCCGCGGCGCGATCACCAGCCAGACAAAGAGCGTGACGGACAGAGCGACGAACACCGCGACCAGGCGGGAAGGTTCGGTACGACCGTGCGAAGAGTTCATCGGAACACGACTCCGGTTCAGAGGCTTAGGGTGGCGGGCGGCCGGTGGCCGCCATGCATGGGCGATGCGCAGCCGAGTCACTGGCTCTGGTAGATCTGGTCGAACACGCCGCCGTCATCGAAGTGCGTCTTCTGCGCCCTGGCCCAGCCGCCGAAGACCTCGTCGATGGTGATCAGCCGCACATCGGGAAATCGCGCCATGTCCGCGGCGTCGGCGTGGGCCGGCTCCACCGGTCGGTAGTAGTGCCGCGCCGCCAGACGCTGACCGACGGGCGAGTAAAGGTAGCGCAGGTAGGCCTCCGCCACGTCGAGCGTGCCGTGCTTCCGGGCGTTCTGGTCCACCAGTGTCACCGGCGGCTCGGCTAGGATGCTCATGCTCGGCACGACGATGTCGAAGGCGTCGGGCCCAAGCTCGCGCACCGCCAGAAACGCTTCGTTCTCCCAGGCCAGCAGCACGTCACCCAGGCCGCGCTGCACAAACGTGTTGGTCGAGCCGCGGGCCCCGGAGTCCAGCACCGGCACGTTGCGGAACAGCGCGGTGACGAATTCACGCGCCTTCTCTTCGCTGGCATACTTGTCCAGCGCGTAGGCCCACGCCGCCAGGTAGTTCCACCGCGCGCCGCCCGAAGTCTTGGGGTTCGGGGTGATGACCGCGATGCCTGGCTGCACGAGGTCATCCCAGTCGTCGATCTGCCTGGGGTTGCCCTTGCGGACCAGAAAGACAATCGTCGAGGTGTACGGCGCGCTGCGGTGCGGCAGGCGCGACTGCCAGTTGGCCGGCAACAGGTCTGTGCGCTGAGCGATCGCGTCGATGTCATACGCCAGCGCCAGGGTGACCACGTCCGCTTCCAGGCCGTCGATCACCGCTCGGGCCTGCTTGCCCGCCCCGCCGTGCGACATGTCGATCGTGACCGCCTGGCCCGTCTGGGCCTTCCAGTGCTCCACGAAAGCTGCGTTGAACTCCTTGTAGAGCTCGCGCGTGGGGTCGTAGGAGACGTTAAGCAGCGTCAGGGCCGGCGCGGCGGCGCCATCATGCGGGCGGTCGGCGGCGGCCGCCCGATCGTCGCCTTCGCCGCATCCGCAGAGGGCGGCCAGGCACAGGGCGGCCGCGACGCCAGGAATCGCACGTACTCGACGGCAGGAGAATCGTGGAATCAACATGATCGGGTACTCTCATCGGATAAAAAAGACCTGTGATTTAGCGGTTCGACCTTCGACGCCGCCGCCTTGCGACGCAGGCCCCGCCGGCCGGCTGTTGTGGGCCCGGCCAGGACGGGGCTGCGTCCAGTGGGGTGGGTCATACATCTTGAAACAAAACAAATGCCATGCCACGCGACAATGTCACTCGCAAGTCATTTATTAGATAGACTTTACATTCTTTCACGCGGAAGGCGATCAGGCAGAAACCATAAAATATGGTTGATTTACCCAGCATTAATAATGGACATCCGTGATATTTAATGTTCTATTGGGGCTGTGGACGAGTTCCGCAACCTGCTGCTGGATGTCTGGCGCGAGGCGTGCCGCCACATTGAGATTGAGCGGTCGACGCAAACGATCGCCCGCATCCTCGCCCAGCGCATGCCCATCGATCACCTGCGCGTCCTCAGCCTCGACCTCGAACAGCATCAGATCGCCGTCGCAGCGCAGGTGCCGGAGTTGAACCCCGCATCCGCGCCGTCCCGTCCGCGAACCGTCAGCCCGGCCGAGGCCCGCCTCCTGCACGCCTGGGCTCGCAGCCGCGAAGTCATCCTCCACCACGCCGGTCACGCCCTGCACGATGTGATTCGCCTGCTGGTCGATGAGGAGGCCGATTCGACCTGGCTGGCCGTGCCGCTGGTGGGTGAAGACGGGCCCGTCGGCGCGCTGGTGGGGCGCGCTGCCGCTCCCGACGGCTTCGACTCGCTGCACGCCCGCATGGCCGAGTCGCTCATCGAGCCCTTCACCGCCGTCCTCGAAAATGACCGCCGCCTGCGCGAGCTCCAGGCGCTGCGCGAAGCCGCCGAGGCTGACAAACGCTCCGCTCTCTCACGCCTGGGACGCGACGGACTGGTCGGCAGCATCGTCGGCAGCGACGGCGGTCTGCGGGCGGTCATGCAGCGCGTGGCCCTGGTCGCCCGTTCCGATGTGCCCGCCCTCATTCTCGGCGAGACCGGCACCGGCAAGGAAGTCATCGCCCGCGCCATCCACGACCAGTCGCCACGCGCCAGGGCCCCCTTCATCCGCGTCAACTGCGGTGCGATTCCGCCTGAACTCATCGACTCCGAATTGTTCGGTCACGAGAAAGGCGCCTTCACCGGCGCGGGCGCGACCCGTCGCGGCTGGTTCGAACGGGCCAATGAGGGCACCCTGCTGCTGGACGAAATCGGCGATCTGCCCCTGGCCGCCCAGGTGCGCCTGTTGCGCGTGCTTCAGGAAGGAACCTTCGAACGTGTGGGCGCCGAACAGGCCCTGCACGTCAATGTCCGCATCGTGGCCGCCACGCACCGCGACCTGCCGGCCATGGTGCAGGATGGACGCTTCCGCGAAGATCTCTGGTACCGCATCGCCGCGTTCCCCATTGTGCTGCCGCCGCTGCGCGAGCGCAAGCCCGACATCCCGGCCCTCGCGGTCCACTTCGCCCAGCGGGCCGCACGACGCTTCGGCCTGCGACCCCAGACCCCCACTGCCGCCGACCTTGCTCTGCTGGCTGCGTACGATTGGCCGGGTAACATCCGCGAGCTGGCGTCCGTCATCGACCGCGCCGCGATCCTTGGTGATGGCCGGCGACTGGCCCTGGCTCAGGCGCTCGGTGGGCCGCCCCACGCCCAGGCCGCACCGATCCCGCCCTCCGGCCCGGCCGTGGCGCCGGAACCGCAACCTTCCGCGCCGATGAGCCTTGACGCCAACATGCCGCCATTCGCCGGCCCGCTCACGCTCGACCAGGCCATGCGCCGCCACATCGAAGCCGCCCTCGCCGCCACGCGCGGCCGCATCGAAGGCGACCGCGGAGCCGCCCGACTGCTGGCCATCAACCCCCACACCCTTCGCGCCCGCATGCGCAAGCTCCACATCGACTGGCCCCGCTTCCGTTGTTAATGGGCCCCGACCTGCTCCATATGGGGCGGATTGGATCGGCCAGAACAGCGTGAAACGCCTCAGCCGGGTCGGGCCGAGCCGAGAAACGGGAGAAACGGTGGGGGAGAAACGGGGGGAGAAACGGTGTCGGGGGAGAAACAGAAACGGTGTCGAAACGGAAACGGGAAACGGAAACGGGCCACGAAACGGTGTCGGGCCGCGAAACGGTGTCGGATACCGTTTTTCGCGCCGCGCCCCCTTTCGCCTCCTTCGTGCGCACACGCGCGGCCGGGAATCGCCGCCCTGCTCACGATTTTTC
>JAANMY010000489.1_pt1 | contig 55537 bp, 56 predicted proteins | sample 7279691 | NCBI WGS metagenome assembly JAANMY01 (sample SAMN14094543, study PRJNA606508) | bioreactor metagenome | isolation source: A lab-scale SPAN reactor treating ammonium-rich wastewater day 388 | place: Ireland: Galway | collected 2018-02-07 | reverse complement strand
TCCGCATGGCTTTCGCGCAGTGATTGCCCGCAACGTGCTCAAGATCGCCGAAAGCCGTCTGCGCGTCGTTTCGCCCGACGTCGGCGGCGGCTTTGGACTCAAGGCGCATATGCATCCTGAGGACGCGCTGGTTCTCTGGGCGTCGCGCCGTGTCGGACGGCCGGTGAAATGGGTCGCTACCAGGTCTGAGTCGCTGTTGACCGATACCCAGGGACGCGGGCAGGAGGTCGAGGCCGAAATCGCTGTAAACCGGGACGGGGCTGTACAGGGCCTACGGATGGAAGCCTGGCACAATCTTGGTGCCTATTTCTGGGGGACAGCAACGCCGCCGATCTTTTTCTCGCTGCAACTGATCCCGAACACCTACGTGTTTCCGGCGGTCGATCTGCGCAGCCACGCCGTTTATACGAACATAGCGCCCATGAGCGTCTATCGGGGCGCGGGCCGCCCTGAGGCAACCTTTGTCACCGAACGCATGATGGACGAGGCTGCCGCGGCCATCGGCATGGACCCGTTGGAACTGCGGCTGAGGAATACCATTCCGGCCAGCGCCATGCCCTATACCACCGCGACCGGCATGACCTATGACAGCGGCGATTTCGCCGCGCTGATTCGTCAAGCGCAGACGCAGGGCGACTGGGCCGGTTTCCCCGCACGCCGGAGAGCGAGCGAGGCACTCGGTCGGCTGCGTGGGCGGTCGATCACCTCGTATGTGGAAATCGCCGGAGTGATGAATGAGCGTATGGAAATTCGGTTCGAGCCGGACGGCACGCTGACCATCCTGGCCGGGACGCACAGCCACGGGCAAGGCCACGCGACAGTTTTTTCTCAACTTGTGGCCGACTGGCTGTCCGTACCGCCGGAAAGCATCCGCTATGTGCAGGGCGACACCGATACCGTTCTGATCGGCCGGGGTACTTTTGCCGCGCGCTCGTCAATGCTGGGCGGTACGGCGCTGATGAAGGCCAAGGATGCCGTGATCGAACGCGCCAAGGACATGGCTGCCGTGGTGCTTCAGGCGGACCGTGCCGCCGTTGAATTCGACGCAGGCATGCTGCGGGTTCCCGGTACCAACAAAGCCATTCCGCTGATCGAGGTCGCCAAACTCTATTACCTGCCCGCCGGACCCGCCAACGCACTGGGCGTCGGGCTTACCGGAGCGGGAACCGCCGCGGGCAAGCCAGGTGCCGCGCCGAACTATCCCAATGGCGCGATGCTGTGCGAGGTCGAGGTTGATCCGGTCACCGGCGCCATCGTCATCGACCGGATGCTGGCGCTCGACGACGTGGGGCGGGTGCTGAACGCGACGATCTGCGAGGGCCAAATCCATGGCGGCATCGCTCAGGGTCTGGGGCAGGCCTTGCTGGAGGAAATGACCTATGATTCCGACGGTCAGCTGACCTCGGGCTCGTTCATGGATTACGGCATGCCGAGGGCCGATCACATGCCGCATATTGACAGCGCGCTGCTGGAAACCCCGTGCACCACCAACCCGCTGGGCGTGAAGGGAATTGGCGAATCCGGCGCGATCGGCGCGCCGGTGGCGATCGTCAACGCGATCCTCGACGCGGTGCGCGCGCGTGGTGTGGAATCGCTGGATATGCCGGTCACCCAGGCGCGGCTCTGGTCGGCGTTGCGTGCCGCGGAAGCGGGGCAGGGGGCGGCATGATCCTGGAAGGTTCCTTTACCGTCGCCCGTTCGGCGGCCGATGTCTGGGTGGCGATCAACGACGCCGCGGTGCTTGGCGCCGCGATTCCCGGCTGCGAAAGCCTGACGCGGACAGCGACCGGCTATGACGCCACCGTGGTGTTGAAGATCGGCCCGGTCAAGGCGCGGTTCGCCGGCCGCGTCACCATCGCCGACGCTGTTGAACCCGAACGCCTTGTGTTGACCGGCGAGGGCTCGGGCGGCGTCGCGGGTTTCGCCAAAGGCGGCGCCACGGTGTTGCTGCGCTGCGTTCCGGGCGGCACCGACGTAAGCTATTCAGCCGAGGTTGCCGTCGGCGGCAAGCTGGCGCAGATCGGCAACCGGCTGATTGCCTCGACAGCGCGCAAGCTGGCCGAGCAATTCTTTGAATCCCTGAACGATCAACTGTCTGCCACCCGGGAGGTTGCGCCATGACGACACTCACCCTGACCGTCAACGGCAGGCCGACACGGATTCATGCCGAGGGCCGGACGCTGCTGGTCGATCTGCTGCGCGGTCCGCTGGGCCTGACCGGCACCCATGTCGGGTGCGATACCTCGCAATGCGGCGCCTGCGTGGTCCGAGTGAACGGCGAGACGGTGAAAAGCTGTTCGGTGTTGGCAGCGACACTGCCCGACGGTGCGCGCATCGATACGATCGAGGGCGTCGCACAGGACGGCCGGTTGCATCCGATGCAGCAGGCCTTTTCGCAGTGCCACGCCCTGCAATGCGGCTACTGCACGCCGGGCTTCGTGATCACCGCGATCGACATCGCCGAGCGCCACCCGGCAGGGCTGAGCGCCGAAACCGTGCGCCAGGAACTGAAGGGCAACCTGTGCCGCTGCACCGGCTACCAGAACATCATCGCCGCGATCCTGCAGGGCGCCGCGGCGATGGGTGTGCCGGTTCTCGATGCGGAGGTTGTGCAGTGAACACCTTTGACATAATCCGCCCCGGCACTCTGGCCGATGCGGTCACCGCCTATCGCAACCATGGTGATGCGATGTATCTGTCCGGCGGGATGACGCTTGTTCCATCGCTCAAGGCGCATCTGGCGGCGCCCGGACTTCTGATCGATCTGACGGCGATCACCGAATTGCTGGGCATCTCTCATGAGGACGATGTTCTGCGGATTGGCGCCCTGACGCGGTTCGCCGACGTTGCTGCGTCGTCCACGGTGGCCGCAGCAATTCCGGCGCTGGCCGCAATGGCAGGGCTGGTCGCCGACCGCCATGTTCGCAATCGCGGTACGCTGGGGGGATCGGTGGCCAATAACGATCCCGCCGCGGATTTCCCGGCAGCCGTGCTGGCATTGGGGGCGACACTGGTCACCGACCGGCGACGGATCGCTGCCGAGGCCTATTTCACCGGTCTCTTCGAAACGGCGCTCGAAGAGGGGGAAATCCTCGCCGCGCTGGAGTTTCCCGTCCCCGACGCGGCTGCCTATGCCAAGCACCCGCATCCGGCTTCAGGTTATGCTGTGGCGGGCGTCTTTGTCGCCCGCTTTGGCGCCGACTGGCGGGTGGCGGTCACGGGCTCAGGTGCCGAAGGCGTCTTTCGTCTGACCGCCGCCGAGGCGGCCATGATCGCGGGCGGCCCTGCGGCGACTATTCCGGTGGCCCACGCCGATCTGCCATTGTTCGATGATCCGGCATTTCCGGCTCCGTTCCGGGCCGCCGCAATCGGTTGGCTGTTGTCGGAGGCGCTGGGGGCGCTGTGAAACGCCGCTCAGTGGCGGGCGCCGACCGGGACCGGCAGCGATTGGTGCCGGTCCCGGAACGAGGTCGGCGACATCCCGAACCGTGCCTTGAACTGGCGCGAGAAATGGGCGGCTTCGTTGAAGCCCCATTCGAAGGCGATGATCGACACAGGCCGCGACGCGAGCAGCGGATTTTGCAGTTCGGCGGCGATCTTGTGCAGGCGCTGATCCCAGATCCAGCGCATCAGCGTGGTGCCGGTACGCGAAAATACGGCATGCACCTGCCGCACCGACAGTCCCACCTCGCCCGCGACGGCAGCCACGTCCAGATTGGAGTCCGACAGGTTCTGCCGCACCACGCTGCGGATTCGCTCCAACGTCTGGTCGGTCGCCGTGTCGGTCGACACCGGCGTCGGCAGACCGCTGATCATCGACACCGCCAGCAGGTTGGCAAGGCACCCGGCGAGACGGGTCACCATCGGCTCAGGTTGCTCCCAGGCGCTGTCGAACACATCATCAATCATGCTGCGGCAGGTGCGGCCAAGCCCGGTATCGCAGCTGAGCGCCGTGGCGGTGTAGAAGTTGCGTTCCGGAAAGACATCTTGCCAGAACTGGCTGTCGAGATAGATCGATCGTGTCCAGATCTCTCCGGTCTCGATCTCGAAGGGTTGCGAGGTGTCGATAAAGAAGATCTGGTTCGGCCCGATCTCTGCATCGCGGCTGCCTTGCCTGACGCGGGCATAACCCTCGACCTGATGGGAAACGAGGAACGAGTGGCGCTTTTGCCTACCCGGGTTTCCCGCTTTCAACCGGGTGGCATGCGGGCTGAAGCGGATGTCAGCGAGGCGAACACGCTCGGTCACATAGGATCGCTGAATCTCGCCATCATAGGCGCGACTGCCGACCGAGGTCAGTTCGAACCGCGTTTTCAGCAGCCCGTTCATCTGACGCTGAAAGGTATTACCCGATGCCCTGAGCACCGGCCTTGCCACGTCGGCGTCGATCATGCGTCCTCCCTCATTCGCCTGCGCGGAGGCGAATTTGGTGATTGTATGAGACATGTTTCCATGCGTCCAGTCTCGACGACAGGCCGCGTTTGCCAAGGGATACCTAATGACCGACCTCTGCATCATGGTTGCGCCGAACGGTGCGCGGCGTACCCCAGCCGACCATCCGGCATTGCCCGTCACCGCCGAGGCGCTGGCCCGTACAGCCCTGGACTGCCGGGCTGTCGGCGCCGCGGCCGTACACCTGCATGTCCGCGATGGTGCCATGCGGCACACACTGGATCCGCATATCTATCGTAGCGCGATCGCGGCGGTCGCTACGGCCTGTCCCGGCATGCCCATCCAGGCCACGACCGAGGCCGCCGGGATTATTGACCTCGACGCGCAGGTCGCTGCCGTCGAGGGTCTGCGCCCGGCTTGTCTGTCCTTTGCCCTCGGCGAGATGATGGCGCAGGGCGAAGCGCGGGGGTTTGCCATACTCGCGCGACTGCAGGCGCTGGGAATCGGATTGCAGATGATCCTCTATGACGCGGCGCAGATCCGCGCCTATGCCGCGCTGCTTGATTCGGGGCGGTTGGAGCCGGACGGCCCGCCGCGACTGCTGCTGGTCGTCGGCCGCTACTCGGCGACACAGGATTCCGAAGTTTCCGACTTCGACGCGCTGCACGCCACCCTTACCGAGACCGGCCTCGCCAGTTCGGCGTTGTGGATGACCTGTGCATTCGGCCGGGGCGAGATGGTCTGTCTCGAGCGTACCATTGCCTTGGGGGGGCATGCGCGCGTCGGCTTCGAGAACGCCATCGTCGACGCGGCAGGCAGCCCCGCGCGTGACAATGCAGAGCGTGTCGCACAGGTTGCCGCGCTGGCCGCGCGGCACGGTCGCACCCTCGGCGATGCGGCGTTGGCCCGGCACGTTTTAGGGCAGCGTCACGACGGCCCCCTTCTGCCCTGACGGGCAAGCGCCACCGCGCCCTCGGACAAGACGCTGGTATCGGCCAACCCCTATCCTCTGATCCGGGAGGTCGGCCATCGTGGCCGAAGATCGGGCGAAACGCCCGATAATCAGGAGGAATATCATGAAAACCCTCGTTCTCGGGGCTGCCGCGGCCCTGCTTTGCACGACGTCGGCAATGGCCCAGCAACGGCTCATCTTTGCCTCGCCTGCGCCAGCTCCAACGCCGGTTCATGCCGCGGTGCTGGAGGGTTGGGCACAGCGCGTCACCGAGGCCAGCAATGGCACGCTGGTGGTCGAACTGGTTACTGGCGGCACCCTGGCCGGGCATGGGCAAGTGCTGGAACGGGTGCAAAGCGGTGTGGTGCAAATCGGCTGGGACATTCAGGGCTATTATCCTGGCCTGTTCCCCCGCACCGAGGTCGTGGCGCTACCCTTCGGCTTCGAGACGGCCGAGGCGGGCACCATGGCGCTGAACGCGCTCTATGCCGATGGCACAATTGCTGCGGAATACGCGGGTGTACAGGTTCTGAACCTCTTCACCTTTCCCAACGGCCACATCCTCGCATCGGCTGAGGTTGGCAACCTGAGCGACATGCAAGGCCTCAGAATGACCGGGATCAACCCGACGCGGCAGGCCATCGCCTCGGCTGTTGGCGGGGTGCCGGTGTCTTTGTCGATCACCGATTGGTATCAGGGGCTGAGCCGCGGCACCATCGACGCCGCCATCGAGAGCTATTCCGCTGTGCCGCCGTTCCGGCTGGCCGAGGTCACCAATCATTTTGTCGAGCTTCCTCTGGGCGGAAACGCGGCGTTCATGTTCATGAACCAGCAAGTCTACGACGCGCTGCCCGAAGAAGCCCGCGCCGCGATCGACGCCAACTCCGGGCCCGAGTTTGACCGGGCCATGGGCGCCTTCTGGGACGGCGCTGCCGCCGCCGGGCGCGGAATGGTCGAGGCAGCGGGCGGAACCATCGTGATACCTGACGCCGTCGAGCGGGCGGCCTGGGAATCAGCGGTACAGCCGGTGATCGACCTTTGGGTTCAAGCCACACCGGGCGGGGCCGCGATCCGCGACGCTTTCCGGCAAGCTGCCGCGGACTGAGCCATGTCCGCAGGTTCACTGGATGGAAAGGTCGCGCTGATTACCGGCGCGGCCGGCAGCGTCGGCGCAGTGGTTGTCCGTCGGTTTCTGACCTCGGGCGCGCGGGTTGTGCTGGTGGATCGCGACGGGGCGGGCCTGGATCGGCTCGCCACCGAATTGGCGGCACCGTCGCGGACTCTGAGCATCGTGGCGGATGTTGCTGACGAGGTGCAGGCAGCGGGTTACGTCGCCCGTGCCCTTGAAGTCTTCGGTCGCATCGACATTCTGGTCAGCAACGCCGGAAACGACGGTCCGATCCTGCCGGTCGAGCGTTATCCGATAGAAACCTTCGACCTGATCCACCGGGTGCATGTGCGCGGCACGTTTCTGGCGCTGCGCAACACCATCCCGCATCTGACTGTCGGCGGCCGGGTCATCGTTACTGCCAGCGTCGTCGGCGTGCAGGGCGTTCCGGGCAATTGCGCCTATGTCTCGGCCAAGCATGCGCTGGTCGGGATGGTGCGCGGGGTCGGCAAAGAGGTGGCAAAACGCGGGATCACGGTCAATGCGGTTTGTCCCGGGCCCATCGACAACGAATTCATGCGCAAGGCCGAATCCAGCATGTCGCTCCTGATCGGCCGGGATGCGGGGCGAATGTTCGACGACGAGAAGATCCCGTTGGGCCGGCACGTTACCGCTGACGAGGTTGCCGACGCGATTGTCTGGCTGGCCCGGCCAGAAGCTTCGGGGACGACCTGCAGCTGCGTCATGGTGGACGGTGGCATGGGGGCCTGAGAGGTATCGGCAGCATGGCGGTCAATACGCAGCCCGGCATTCAGCAAGATCTCAGCATGGCTTTCGGGTTGTGTTTCAGTCTCGATGCGGCGCGCGGTCCGGGGTGCGATGCAGGGCTATCCGCGCTTCGGTCCGCTGCAAATGGCCATGCTCTCGTTCTCTGCCCATCGCACGCGACCGCTGCCGGGCCACCGGCGCGGGTCAGGCGGTGTCGTTCTGATATCCGCCCTGAGCCCTGGCGCCTGTCAGGTGCGCCAGTGCGGCAAGACCGGCAGGGCGCAGGCGGGCGATGTCTTCATGCTGGATGTCGATCAGGGTTCGAACTCGATACGACCGACATGGAAACCCGCGCTCTCCAGGTGGAGACCGGCTTCCTGCGTCGCCACTTCCCCGACTACGCACGGTTCGGCGGGGGGGCTTGCCGGGGACAGCGGCCTCGGGCGATTGGGGCGCGGCCTTCTGGCCGAAACCGCCGCCGCCGCAGAGTGGGGTGAGGCACAGGTGGCGAGGGGGCAGCTTCCTGCAGTTCGTGGGTGTCAATCGGCCTGCAATACTGACCCCTTATCGACCCGCCCAAAGGGTTAACTTTGCACGCCGGAACACGCCCATGGTGTCGCCATCTCGGCGTCGGCGATGCGGCATCGTTTGCCTGCGGTCGGGCTGGAATCGCTTGCGCTGCATGACGGGGTGGCAGGATTTACGCCCGATTTTCCCGCAATCTGGCAGCGTGGTGCGGAATTGGCGGTGCGCATCCTGCACGGTGAAGGCGCGGGTGCGATCCCGGTGGACCTGAGCCTTGCGCCTCAGGTCATCCTGAATCTGCGCTCGATACAGCGGCTCGGTCTGCTCGCGCCTGATGCGCTGATCTGCAGCGCGCACAGGATGATCGGCGATTGACGCGTCGTTCAGGTCCGCGCGGCCTTGACCAACAGTTCCTGCAGCCAGACGCTCGCGGGATCGTTCTGGTTCAACTGGGGCCATTGCAGCGCCTCGCGGACATTTGGCAGCGCGAACGGCAGCGGTTCGATCCTCAGCGGCATGAATCGGGCGAAATGTTCGGCCAGCCTCCGATGCATGGTCGCAATCCGCTCGGTGCCGACTATGAAATGCGGAATCAGCGCAAAATTCGGCACCACGACATCCATCTCCCGCCGCAATCCGACTTCGGTCATCAGGAATTCCTCGATCGACGGTTTGCGGGTCTTGCCGAACTTGGCCGCGACATGTCTGCCACCGAAGTAGCTGCGCATGGTCAGGTCGGGCAAGGGATGGAGACCGCAGCGAACCGCGACCAGCTCCTCTTCGAACAGGGGTGCCCAAGGATGCCGTTCCGACAAAAAGATGTCTGGAAAAATGAGGAAATCGACCTCGCCCCTGTTCAGCGGCGCATCGAAATCGTCGTCGAACTGGATCAGCTCGAAGGTAATCCCAGGCGCCAATCTGGCGACCTCGCGGGCGACCTCCTGAAAGAACACCATGGCCATGAAATCCGACATGATCACCCGGAAGTGTCGCCGCGTCAGTGCCGGGTCGAATTCGGTCTTGCCGATGACGACAGTCTGGATGTGGTTCAGCGCGTCCCGGACCGGCTGTGCCAGGGTCAGCGCCAGCGGAGTCGGCAGGAATTCCCGTCCCGACAATACGAAGAGATCATCATCAAAGAATTCGCGCAGCCGTCGCAGTGCGGCGCTGATCGCCGGTTGCGTGCGGTGCAGTTTTTCAGCCGTCGCGGTGAGGCTGCGATCGGTCAACAGCGCGTCCAGCACCACAAGAAGATTCAGATCGAGCCCATGAAAGCGCATCGTCCATAAATACCATTTATTCCTAAAGTAAAAAAGATGAATTTTATTTAACGGTTTGCCTCTGATACCTCCCGACGCAAGAGGAGTACCACCATGAAACATTACGACGTTGCGGTCGTCGGCTACGGGCCGACCGGGTTGATGCTTGCTGCCCTGCTGGCCCAGGCGGGGCACCGGATCCTGGTGCTGGAGCGTTGGCCACAGCTTTACGGGCGCGCGCGACTGACGCATATCGACGGCGAAACCGTGCGCCTGCTGAGCATGGCGTGCGATATCGACCATGCGATGCGGGATTCGTCGCCTATCGCCTCGTTCAAGTTCTACAACGCAAAAGGGCGCGAGCTGCTGGACGTCAGCGCGATTCCCGTGACGCCAATGGGGCACGCCGATCACAATTCGATCTTCCAGCCGCATATCGAGGACGCGCTCGACGCGCGGGTCAAGTCGCTCGCCAATGCAACGGTGCTGCAAGGGCACGAGGTGACGGGCATCGTCCTGGCCAATGACAAGGTCACACTGAGCTATCGGACGCCAGGCGGCACCGCGGAACAAGCGAGCGCGGGTTACGTTGTGGGCACAGACGGTGCGAACAGTTTCGTCCGCGAAACGCTGGGCATCGAACGCGATGATTCAGGCTTCAATGAACGCTGGCTGAACATCGACGGGGTTTATGACGGGACCCTCGCGCCGATCTACCGCCAAACCGTCCAGCATTGCGACCCCGAGCGGGGGCGCATGTCGATGCCGATCGGCAAGGATCGTCGGCGGTTCGAATTCGGCCTGAAGCCGGGCGAGACAGCCGAAGAGATGGAGTCCGACGAGACCATCGCGCGGCTGCTCACGCAGTATTTCAACGTCGATCCTGCGAAAATGCGAATCGATCGCAAGGTCATTTACCACTTCCAGTGCCGGACCGCGAAACACTGGCGCAAGGGGCGCGCACTGCTGGCCGGCGATGCCGCGCACACCATGCCGCCGTATCTGGGGCAGGGGGCCTGTTCCGGAATCCGCGATGCCGCCAATCTCGCCTGGAAACTGGGCCTGGTGCTGCGCGCACGGGCGCCCGAAACGATCCTCGGCACTTATGAGACCGAGCGCAGGCCGCATGTCACGCATATCCAGAAGGCAGCGGTAAGCTTTGGCAAGGTGGCGAACACGCATAGCAAAATTGCCGCCTTCATCCGTGATATTGTGTTCCGGCTCAACATTCTTCCAGCGCCGCCGCCGTTCCCGCCCCTGGGGCCGGGCGTCAAGCAGGAGGCGGCGGGAAAGGCGTTTGTTGGCAGGATCGGCGATGTGCCGCCGCACGGAAAGGTTCGGATCGACGGGCGGACCGACTGGTTCGACAGCTTCGCAGGTTATGCCTTTTCCCTCATTGCCAAGGATGACGCTCTGACCCGGCTGACACCGGCGCAACACGCCTTTCTCAAGGATCTCGGCTGCAATCTCTTCGTCCTCGACGAGGCTCCGCAGGCTGAAGGCGTGCGCGCAATGACCGATCTGGACGGACGTTTCGGCAGCTTCCTCGCCGCGCAATCCTGCCAGGCAATGATTCTTCGCCCGGATACCAACCTCTTCGGACTGGCCGAGACTGCCGCCGAATTGCCGGATCTGGTCGATGCGCTGCGCGCCCGTCTGGGTTGGCGTGACACCGTGGCAGTAGCGGCATGACGCCCGAGCGCAAACGCGGCGAGGCCCTGCGCCGGGCCATGCCGGTCAGCCGCATGGTGGATTACGGCCTTGCCCCCGCATTGGCGGATGAGGCGCATCACCGCGTCGCGGGGGGTGGTCGCTGGGAAGATGTCCTGACCGATCTTGCCGACAGGGCTCGGGACGCGGGCGACCCGTTTGGCGCAGCGGTGGCGATGAACTTCGCGCAGATGGCATCCAATTTCGATACGGCCGATCGCGTCGCGCTGTTTCGGCGCGGGATGCAGGATTTTGTCGGGTGGACGGCGCAGGTCGCCCCCCCGGTCGTGCGCTATCAGCGTGCATGGGGCAGGGGGCGCCTCTTCGGGTGGCGTTTCCCGGTCGCAACCGAAAATGCCCCCGTGGTGATCGTCGTCGGCGGAATGAGCGGCTGGGCGAACTCGTTCACCGGCATGGCGCGCGCGCTCAACAGGGCAGGCATTGGCGCGCTCCTGCTCGATGGTCCGGGACAAGGCGAGACGCGCATCACGGGCGGGTTGGGCCTGCAGGACGGGTACGCGGGCGCGATCCGCAGTGTGGTGGATGATCTGTTGCAGACAGACGCCCCGCGCGTCGGCATTTGGGGCAACAGCATGGGCGGCCTTTTCGCCGCGGCCTCTGCGCGTGATGATAACCGTATTGCCGCCTGCAGCATCAATGGCGCACCGGCCGAACTGGCATTCCCCGAATTTCGCACCGCGCGCGAGCAGATGGCGGCGCTGTTTGGCGCACCCGATGTCGAGACCGCCGAACGGATGCCCGAGGTCGCCGAGACCTTTCGCGCGCTGTCGTTCGACGGGCAGCAGCGGCCACTCGCCTGTCCGGTCCTCGTCTGCGAGGGCGGCGCTGATCCCCTGGTGCCTCCCGGTTCGCAACAGGCCTTCCTGACTGGCAACAGCGATCCGCGCTCGGCGCTGCTCAGGTGGGATGACGGCGAACACACGATCTACAACCACGCTGCCGAGCGCAATGCGCGGGTTTCGGCATGGTTTGGCAGCGTTTTGAAAGGAACCTGATGCAACCCGCCTTTGCCTACCAGACCTTCCCCTCACGCATTGTGTTCGGCCGTGGAAAGGCGGACACGCTGCGCGACGAGTTGTCCGCCGCGGGAACCCGACGGGCGCTGGTATTGACCACGCCGTTTCAACGGAATCAGGCGCAGGCGCTGGCAGCGTCCCTGGGTTCGCTCGGCGCGGGCGTCTTTGCCGAAGCCACGATGCACACTCCCGTCGATGTGACCGAACGCGCGCTGACGCAGTTCCGGCGCTCTGGCGCCGACGCGGTGGTGGCTCTCGGCGGCGGATCGACCATCGGGCTGGGCAAGGCCATTGCCTGGCGCACGGACTGCGTGCAAGCAGTGGTGGCGACGACCTATGCCGGGTCCGAGGTCACGCCGATTCTGGGTCAGACCGAGAACGGCGAAAAGACCACGCTGCGCGACGCCAGAATCCTGCCCGAGATCGTCATCTACGATCCCGAATTGACGTTGAGCCTGCCGGTCGGGATGAGCGTCAACAGCGGGCTCAATGCCATGGCACATGCGGTCGAGGCGCTTTACGCTCGTGACCGCAACCCTGTCGCCTCGATGATGGCGATCGAGGGATTGCGGGCGATGAAGGCCGCGCTTCCGGCGATCGTCGCCGACCCGCGGGACATCACGGCGCGGTCTGATGCTCTCTATGCCTCGTGGTTGTGCGGCACGGTTCTGGGCGGGGTGGGCATGGCGCTCCATCACAAGCTGTGCCACGTTCTCGGCGGCGCTTTTGACCTGCCACATGCCGAAACTCACGCCGTATTGGTGCCGCATACCGCCGCCTATAACGCCGTCGCGGCGCGCGACGCGCTGGCTCCGGCGACGGCGCTCTTTGGTGGCAACCTTGGCGTTGGTTTGCAGGACTTCGCCCGCAATCTCGGCGCGCCACTAGCCCTGCGCGATCTCGGTCTCGCCCGTACGGACCTGTCGCGCGCTGCTGATCTCGCCACGCAGAATCCTTACTGGAACCCGCGCAAGATCGAGCGGGATGCGCTGCTTGCCCTGCTGAGCCGCGCTTGGGACGGGCAACCCCCTGAAGAGGAGCAATCCTGATGCCCGAAAGCCCTACGCCCTATTTTTCCGACACTCACTCGGTCGAGGCGGTCATCGCCCGCACCGGCGCCGGGACCGATCCGCGCCTGGCGCGGGTGATGGCCAGCCTTGTGCGGCATCTGCATGCCTTCATCAAGGACGTTGACCTGACGCAGGCCGAATGGTCACAGGCGATCGATTTTCTTACCCGAACCGGGCAGATTTGTTCGGACGAGCGGCAGGAATTCATCCTGCTGTCTGACGTCCTTGGCGTGTCGATGCTGGTCGACGCCGTCAACAACCGCGCGCCTGAAGGCGCGACCGAAAGCACGGTGTTGGGTCCCTTCCATGTAGCCGGAGCGCCAGAGCGCGCGATGGGCAGCAACATCTGTCTTGATGGAAAGGGCGAGCCCTGCCTGTTCGAGGGGCAGGTGCGCGATACTGACGGCAGGCCCGTCGAAGGCGCCCGGATCGACGTCTGGTGCGACAACCCCGACGGGTTTTACGACGTGCAGCAACCCGGCATTCAGCCCAAGTGGAACAACCGTGGCGTCTTTGTCACCGGTCCGGACGGCACCTATGCGTTTCGTGGTATCAAGCCGGTCAGCTATCCGATCCCGCATGATGGCCCGGTGGGCGCGATGCTTCAAGCGCTGGGGCGGCATCCCTATCGACCGGCTCACATGCACTTCATCGTCGTGGCGCCGGGGTTCCGAACACTCGTCACCCATACCTTCGTTGGAGGAGATCCCTGGTTGGCGTCGGACGCCGTGTTCGGGGTCAAGACGAGCCTCATCGCGCCCTTCGATCAGGTGGATGGCGCGACCGGGTGGCGCGCGCCTTTCGACTTTGTGCTCGTGCGCAGCACCGACCATGACAACCGCCGCGGATAATCCGGCGTAAAGGGAGGGAGAGAGATGCAAAAAAAATATGGAGCTGTCGCCATTGCGGCGCTGGCTGTCGGGCATGTCGTCGGGATGATCGATCTTGTCGCGCTGCCGGTCTGGGTTGGCGCGCTGGTCGAGCGATACGGCTTTCAGCCGCAGCAGGCAGGCGCCCTTTTGACGCTGTTCCTGCTGGGTGCCGTGCTGGCGAGCACACTCATTTCGCGCTGGTTTGACCGCCTCAACCAGCGTGTTGTCGCCGTGGCCGGTTTCGCCGCCGCCGGGATCGCCTTCTACCTTGCCTCGCTGCAAACCGGCTTCGGGCAGCTCGCAGCATTGCACGGCCTCGCCGGGCTGTCCGTCGGCTGCGCACTGTCGATGGTGCATGGCACTCTTGGCCGCACGGCCGATCCGCACCGCAACTATGCGATTGCCAACATCGCGCTGGGTTTCTTCGCCCTCGTGTTCCTCGGCGGGGTGCCGCAGTTGATGATCGGGTTCGGCGCGCCGGTGCTGTTCCAGATCTTCGCCGCCGTCATGGGTATTGCCGCGCTGGTGTCGCTGCTCTGGTTCGTCAATCCGGCGCCGGTCCGGTCCGAGGCCCGCGGCGGCCGGATGTCGGGTGCGGTCTGGTTGACGATTCTCGGGGTCTGCCTGATGACGTTCAATCAGTCGATGGTGTTCTCCTTTGTCGAAGTCATCGGCGGTGCGCGCGGCTTCTCGCGCGAAGCGGTTCTAGGCACTCTGCTAGGTCTGGGTATCGTCAACTTCATCATCGCCGGGCCTGCCGCTGCGATCCTGGAACACCGCCTGCCGGCTTTCGCGGTGGTGCGGGCAGGCCCGGTTGTTCAAGCGATCTTTGCTGTGATCGTGACGTCTGTGGCGATCTTCCCGGTCTGGGCGGTGGTGGCCGCGTTCTTTGTCGCGGTGCAGATTTTCACGCATACCTTTGCCTTCGGGCTCTTGGCCAAGATGGACCAAACCGGCAAGTCCGTCGCCGCGACGCCGGCCATGCTGATGATTGGCGCCGCTCTGGGCCCAATCGTCGGCGGCGCTCTGGGGCAGAACTTCGGCTACGGCGCATTGGGCGTTGCGGCGGTCATTGTGGCGGGCCTGTCTTTCCTCGCCTTCAGCCGCGCGCAAGCCGGTGCGCCGCAGCTCGCCTATGTCTGAGGACCCGGCGCGCGCAGCCATCGGCGCCGCGCGCCGCTTTCCGCCCCGTGCCGGTCAGCGCAGTCCGAAGAGCTGCGACCGCACCGAGGCGAGGTGATCGCGCATGGCCTGCTCGGCGCGTGAGGGGTCACCCGTTGCGATCGCCTCGACGATCCGGGCGTGCTGTTCGGTCGTGGCATGTGGGGCGCTCTCTTGCCCGAACACATCCGCCAGCCGGGTATCGAGGCCTGCGCGGCCCTGCGCGCGCAGGGTGTCGTAGAGCACCAGCAGCAAGCTGTTGTGTGTGGCGATCGCAATCAGCCGGTGCAGCCGCTCGTCCAGCAGTTTCCATTGGGCATAGGATTGCGTGCTTTCCATGTCCGTCATGCAGCGCGCCATCGAGGTCAGATCGGCCGCACGGGCGGCAATCGCCGCTTGTGCGGCGAGCTGCGGCTCCAGCACCTGACGCGCGGCCATCACATCACCCAGGCTGATGTCGGCGGCCCAACCAGGTGACGCGGGACTCAGTTCGCGCTGGCCGATGAAGGTTCCCTTGCCGACATGGCGCCAGATCAGCCCGTCGTCCTCGACCCGCTTGAGCAACGTGCGCAGGCGTCCACGCGATACGCCCAACACCTCCGAAAGCCGGGGCTCGGGCGGCAGCTGCGTTTCGCCACGCGTCGCCGAAGCCTCGATATAGCTGCGCAGCCGCATCAGGTCGTCGGTCTGGTTCACGGCGGACTCCTTGTCATACCGGGTTCTAGCCATCCTGGCTTCGCAACTCAATACAAATCAATAATTCTATTGACACGCATCAATATTGGATTTACGCCGCTTCAAGCAAGGGTATTGGGAGAGGACGCGCATGGGCGACACATTCGCACCGCCGGGGGCGCTGACGCTGTTTCTGGGCGGCAACGACGTCATCGCGGCCTTCGACTGGGCCGCCGCCGTCGAAGCCCTGCGTGCGGCTTATGCAGGGCCGGTCACAGACACGATGTTTCCACCGCGCAGCATGGCGCGGGGGCAAGGCCGGTGGCTGCGCACGCTGAGTGGTATCGCGGCTGATGGGGGCCTGATGGGGGCAAAGCTCATCGCTGCCAACACGCGCAACCGCCGGGCCAGCTATCTGATCGCACTCTTCGATCAGGAAACGGTGGAATTGCGCGCGCTGCTCGACGGCAATGCCATCACCGGGTTTCGCACCGCCGGCACCACGGCGCTGGCGGTCGACGCGCTGACCCGGCCTGGTGCCGTCCGGGTGGGCGTTTTGGGCAGCGGGTTCGAGGCGCGCAATCACCTGCGCGCACTGGCCGCTGTGCGCGCCATCGCTTCGGTCGAGGTGTTCAGCCCCAATCCCGGCAGTCGCGCCGCCTTTGCCGAATCGCTTGCCGATCTGGGCCTGACTATCAAAAGTTGCGATTCGGCGCGGGTTCTGGTCGAATCCAGGCCTGATATCCTGCTCTGTGCCGCCCGTTCGCGCGATGAAGCCCCGCTATTTAGTGGCGAGTGGTTGCAGCCGGGCGTCACGCTGGCCTCTATCGGCTCGACCCTGCCGGAGCAACGCGAACTCGATCCCCGCTCGCTGGAGCGCGCGGCGCTCATCGTCGCCGACATGCCGGACGAGGTGGCGCATGACACCGGCGACTTGATCGCTGCGCGCATCGCCGGGCTGACGCTGGAGGACCGGATCGTGCCGCTGGCCGATCTGATCGGCGGACGCCACCCGGGGCGCGGTTCGGCCGAGGATATCGTGATCTACAAATCCGTCGGCGGTGCGCTGCAGGATCTTGCGGTCGCCGCGATGTGCTTTCAGCGCGCTGCGGCATTGGGCCTGGGGCATTCCCTGACCGAAACCATCCGTCCGGTGCAGAAATGACCCCGTTCGCTCCCCGCTCCCGGCTCATGGATCCTGGCCTCTGGCGCGCGGCGGCCTATGTGAACGGCGTCTGGATCGCCGAAGGGGCTGACGGGTCTTCGACCCTGACCAATCCGTCCACCGGTACCACGCTGGCTGAACTGCCGCGCCTTGACGCCGCGCAGGTCCGCGCCGCCATCGAGGCGGCACAGGTGGCGCAACCGACGTGGCGCCAGCGCCCCGCCAAACAACGCGCCATCCTGTTGCGCCGCTGGTTCGATCTGATCACCGAGAACGCCGATGATCTGGCGCGGTTGATCGTGCTGGAAGAGGGCAAGCCCTTCGCCGAGGCGAAGGGGGAGGTGGCCTATGCCGCCTCCTTTGTCGAGTGGTTTGCCGAGGAAGCCAAGCGCGTCAAGGGCGATGTCATGGCGTCGCCCGAACCTGGACGTCGGATTATCGTTCTGAAGGAACCGGTCGGCGTCTGCGCCGCGATCACGCCGTGGAACTTCCCAGCCGCGATGATAACCCGCAAGGCGGCACCGGCCCTTGCGGCGGGTTGCACGATGGTAGTGAAGCCCGCCAGTCAGACACCGCTGACCGCGCTGGCCCTGGCGGAACTGGCCCAGCGTGCGGGCATTCCGGCGGGGGTGTTCAACGTGGTGCTGGGGCGCGCAGGTGTTGTGGGGGGCGAGCTGACCACCAACCCTCTGGTGCGTAAGATCACCTTCACCGGCTCGACCGAAGTGGGCCGCGTGCTGCTGGCGCAGGCCGCTGCGACGGTGAAAAAGGTCTCGATGGAACTGGGCGGCAACGCGCCGCTGCTGGTCTTCGATGACGCGGATCTGGATGCCGCTGTCGATGGCTATATCGCCACCAAATACCGCAACACCGGGCAGGCCTGCATCAGCGCCAACCGGGCCTATGTGCAGGCGGGTATCCATGACGCCTTTGTCGCGCGGTTGGCCGAGAGGGTACAGGCGCTGAAAGTTGGCGACGGGTTCGAGGACGGGGTGCAGCAAGGCCCCCTGATCGATGCCGCCGCGGTCGACAAGGTGCGCGAGCACATCGCCGATGCGGTGGGGCAGGGCGCGCAGCTCGTCTGCGGTGGCGCGTCGCACAATCGCGGTCCGTTGTTCTTTCAGCCGACCGTGATTTCGGGTGTCACCCAGTCCATGCGGATCACGCAGGAAGAGACCTTCGGCCCCGTGGCACCCGTGACCCGCTTCAGCAACGAGGCGGAGGGTATCGCCCTCGCCAACGCGACCGACTTTGGCCTCGCGGCTTATCTCTTCTCGCGCGATGCAGCGCGGATCTGGCGGGTCTCGGCCGCTATCGAGGCGGGAATGATCGGCATCAACACCGGCCTGATCTCGAACGAGGTCGCACCGTTCGGCGGCATCAAGCAATCCGGGATCGGACGTGAGGGCTCGATCTACGGCATCGATGAATATCTGGAACACAAGTACCTCGCCTGGAACGGCGCGGGTGAGAGCATGCAGGGGTAATGATATGGCACGCTATACACGTTCAGAGGCCCGCGCCTGGGCCCGCGAAACTCTGGTCGGTGTCGTCAACTGCACGATCCCGTCCTTCTCGGGCGATCTGACGCGGCTCAACGAGGCGGCGATCCGCCACGACACGCGGCTGGCCATTGAACACGGTTTCATCGGCTCGCTGGCGGTGTCCGAAGTATCGATCACCCTGCCCGAATACATCGACTTCACACGGATGATGAAGGACGAAGCGGGCGACAGGCTGGTCGTTACCCATCACGCCAGCTGGAACACACTGGCAGAAAACATCGAGGCGATCAGGCTGGCCGAGGCGGCCGGTGCCGAATTCGTCCTGCTGTCCTATCCGCCCGCCTTCTACCCGGAATCCGAGGATGAGATCTTTGCCTATACCAAGGCGCTCTGCGACTCGACCGACCTCGCCGTCATGCTGTTCCCGATGTATCTGTGGGGCTTCTCGCCGCGCATCCATCCGTCGGACATCCCCACAGGGCTGATCCGCCGACTGATCGATGCCTGCCCGAACATCGCGGCGATCAAGGCCGAAGGCGGCTTTCCCTCGATCCAGAGTGTGATCGAGTGTCAGCGGCTGTTCGGTGAGGAAGTGGTCATCTCGATGCCGATCGAGGGTGAACTGATCCCGCTGGCGCAGCTCATGCCGATTCAGCTTTCCGCCACGTCGGACCACGAATTCTGGGGGCCGCTGATCCCGCAGGTCTTTGATCTGCTGCGCGCCGGTAAATTCGACGCGGCGACGGAAATCTACTGGCGCATGCACCCGGCCCGCAAGGTCAAGGGGATGGTCGCGCAGCAGATGCACGGCGGCCACTTCATCAACCGCTATGTCTGGAAATATCAGGGCTGGTTGCAGGGCTACAACGGCGGCCCGCTGCGGATGCCGACGCAGCGCATCCACGATGCGCAGATGCTGGCACTGCGCAAGGCATCCATCGACGCCGGGCTGAACCCGTCGATGGATCCGCTGCGCGACTTTTTCATCGGCCGACATCCGATGTGACCGCGCGGGCTCTGACCGCGCATCCTGGGGAGGAGAGAGTATGAGACATAAAATCTGGGGCCTCGCATTGGGCCTGTCCATCCTTGCACTGCCAGTGGCCGCGCAAGATACCGTCCGCTTCGGCAGCCTGAGGGTGCCGGTTCAGGTCTTCGTCGGCATGGAGAAAGGGTTCTTCGCCGAGGAAGGCATCACGGTGGAATCGGTGTTTTTCCGCTCGGGTTCTGAAATCGCCCCGGCGGTGGCAACCGGGCAGGTCGATGTGGCGATCACCACCTCGGGCGCGGCGCTGTTCAACGCCGTGGCGAGGGGCGCCGTATTCACCATCGTCGCCGAGGCGCTGAACATCGAAGCCGGTGCACCGGGTGGCGATCCGACCGCTATTGTCGTCCGCACCGAGGCCGGGATCAGCACCGGCGCAGGGCTTGCCGGGCAGCGCATCGCGGTGACCGCCCCGGGGCAGATCCTTGACATGATCGTCAACGAATACCTCGCGCAATCGGGCGTCGCGGCGAGCGAGGTGACGACCATCGGCATGGCCCCGCCCGACATGGTTCTGGCGCTGACCAATGGCTCGGTCGATGCGGCGATCATGATCGACCCTTTCCAGTCCATCACCGTATCCTCGGGCGCCGGAACCGTGCTGGCGCGGTCGTCAGACATCATGCCGGGCGCATCGCAGGCCTTTGTTGTCTATGCGCAGCGCATGGTCGAGGAAGAGGATCTGGGCGTGCGCTTCCTGCGCGCCTATCACCGGACGAATTCATGGATGCGCGAGGCCCTGATCACGCCGGAGGGCCGCAGCGAAATCGCCGCGATCTATCAGATCCATGTGCCGGCGCGGGATGCCAGCGTCTATGAGACCATCGCGCTCGGCACCGCGTCGGAATCGCTGGCCGTCAATGTCGATGGTGACTACGGGCTGCGCTGGCAGATGCAGACGCTGATCGATGCGGGCCTGATACCGCAGGCGCCGGACCTCGACAGCTTCGTCAACACGTCGCTGCTCGACGCCGCGACGGCCGATTAAGATGGAGCATAAGGGACCGATGAGCACCGAACCGAAAATCGCCGTCGCCGGTGTCAGCAAGGTCTTTGGCGATCCGGGCCGCGGATTCCGCGCCATCGACAGCGTTGATCTGCAGATCGGTAACGGCGAGTTCGTCTGCGTCGTCGGCCCCTCAGGTTGCGGAAAATCCACCCTGATCCGTATGCTTGCGGGTCTGGACGCGCCGACAGACGGCGAGATCCGCCTGCGGCGCGACGATCCCGCCCGGCCGCTGACGGCGATGATTTTCCAGCAGGAATCCGTCTTTCCCTGGTACACAGTCGCACAGAACGCCGCATACGGCCTGCGGGCGACCGGCACCTGGCGCGGCAAGGAGAGTCAGGAGCGGGTCGACTACTTCCTGAACAAGACCGGGCTCTATTCCTTCCGCGACTTCCGCCCTGACCAGCTGTCGGGCGGGATGAAGCAGCGGCTCTCCATCGCCCGCGCCTTTGCCACCAATCCTGAAATCCTGCTGATGGACGAGCCTTTCGCAGCACTGGACGAACAGAACAAGCTGCTCATGCAGCAGGAACTGGCTGCGCTGTGGGAGGAATTCCGTTCGACGGTGGTGTTCATTACCCATGGCCTCGACGAGGCCGTGCTACTGGGCGACCGGGTGGTGGTAATGAGCTCGGCCCCCGGGCGCTTCATCCGCGGCCTGGACATCTCGTTGCCACGACCCCGCCATTCCGCCGAACTGCGCCGCACGCCTGAGTTCGTCGCTTACACCGCCGAGTTGTGGGAGACCCTGCGCAATGAGGTGGAAGAAGCCCGCCGTCAGGAGGCCTCGCGTCTCCAGGCCGCCCGCCGATAGGAGCCATCATGTCCAGCGTCGAAATCATCGACAGCCGCAATGCCCCACGCAAAGGGGTGATCCGCCTTCTGGGTATGCCTATCGGGCTGATCTCGCCGATCGTGCTGCTGGCGGCTTGGGAGATTGCGGCGCGCATGGGGATAATCAACGTTGCTTTCTTTCCGGCGCCCTCGACCATCCTCGCCACGGCTTTCGCGCAGGCCCAGACCGCGCAGTTCTGGGACGATCTGGCGATCAGCATGCAGCGGATCGGCGTCGGTCTGGTGATGGGGGCGGTGCCCGGCATCCTCGTCGGGCTCGCCATGGGCCTGTTCCGGCCGGTGCGCGACGCCTTCGACCCGCTGATCGCCGCCCTGTTCCCGATCCCGAAGATCGCGCTGCTACCGCTGCTGCTGCTGATCTTCGGACTGGGCGAGACGTCGAAATACGTCACCATCGCCATCAACGTGTTCTTCCTGATGACCATCAACACCTTCGCCGGGGTGGTCGGCACGCCGAAGATCTATTTCGACGTGGCGCAGAACCTGCGTGCATCGCGGCTTTCGACCTATCTGACAGTGGCGCTGCCCGGCGCGCTGCCTGGCATCTTCACCGGCCTGCGCATCTGTATGGGTACGGCATTGATCCTGCTGGTGGCGGTTGAATTCTCCACCGCTGACTCCGGTGTCGGCTATCGGATCTGGTGGGCGTGGACGGTTTTCTGGGTGGACACGATGTATGTGGGCTTTCTGGTCATCGCGCTGCTGGGTCTTGCGTTTTCGCGGGCCGTCGACGCGGTGGAGCGCCGTGTTATCCCCTGGCACCGCAAGCATATGTGAGCAGTTATCATGTCGTTTCCCCCCATTCATCGGGTTGTGACAGGGCATGATGCTGCCGGTCGTGCGGTCATCGTTTCCGAGGGGCCGCTGCCGGTGGTCAAGGAACTGGCGGCGATCCCTGGTACAGTGTTCCACGAGGTCTGGAACACCCCCGCCAACCCCTTGGCCGACAACGGCGCCGACCCCTCGACCGGACTCGTCGTATTGCCGCCGCCACCCGGCGGCACGCGGATGCGCTTTGTCGATATCCCGCCCGATACCGAGGATCTCCTGGCGCACGGGGCGGGCAGGATGGAGGCCGCGTTCGACGAGATCGGCGACCGAAAGGCCTCGACCGTCGCCGAGCATTCACCGCATCCCTTGATGCACCGGACGGAATCCATCGACTACGGGATCGTCATCGAGGGCGAGATGACGCTGGTACTCGACCGCGGCGAGGCTGTGCTCAAGCCCGGATCGGTGGTGATCCAGCGCGGCACCAACCACGCCTGGGCGAACCGCTCTGGCAGGCCCTGCCGGATGCTGTTCATCCTCATCGACGCCTCCTATCCACCCGACCTCGTGGCGCTGCCGAACGCATGAGCGAACCTTTCGATCTGACCGGCACATCAGCAAGACAGTCGCGGCCGACTTGATCGTTGCTTTCGTTCAAGAAGCTACAGGCCGCTGATTGCGGGCCCCGCCAGCGACGTCACACAGGCAGAGCGTGATGGCCGCGGCTCGGCCGACTTCGCGGCGTTGGTGTGGCGCAGGATGGTTGCAGTTGCCCGACGCCTGCTAGCCCGCCACAACCAGCCTGTGTCTGGCTTCTGGCTCTCCCTCGCTCCGTTCGGCGGCCCGGTTTCGCTCGACCGAGGGGCTCTGTGGCTGTTCGTAGTTTCCGATAATAGAGATTATGTAATTTTTATTCCAACTGCCATCTTCTCGCAATGAGCCGATTTCTAGTTGCACTATAAACAGGTTTCATAATAAACATGCCGCGAGGATGGAGGTTTGCATGGTTTACATCACCTTTGTGGCTGCCGACGGCGGCCGGACCGAGCTGAGCGTGGCTCCGGGCACCAGCATCATGCAGGCTGCCGTGATGAACAATGTCCACGGCATTATCGGCGAATGCGGCGGGTCGGCGATGTGCGCCACCTGCCATCTGTATCTGGACGAGGCCTTCGCCGAGCGGGTTCCGCCGCGCTCGGACCTTGAAGATGCCATGCTCGACGCCGCGGCTTCGCCCGTTGATGCGCGCAGCCGCCTGGGCTGCCAGATCGAACTGACCGAGGGCATGGATGGCATCGTCGTTCATCTGCCCGTCAGTCAGGTCTGACGGCGGTGCCGATCTGGTCAGCGGCGCGACGACAGCGCCCGGTCGACGGATTCGACCTTGCCAAGGTTCTGGCGCATGCGTTCGAGCATCGAAAACAATGTGTCCAGTTCGCCCGCGTCGAACCCGTCCAGCAAAGCCGCCTCGCGTTCGAGCGCGATGGCAATGATCTTGTCATGCATCTCGGCGCCCGCAGGCGTCAGCCACAACAGACGGCGCGAACGGTCCAGCCGCGCGACCGCAAGGCCGAGCTCTTCCAGCCGACGGGTCGAGCGGCTGACCACCGATTTGTTCATCGCCACCATCTCGCCGACGCGCAGCGCCTGGATGCCAGGTTCGTTGCGCAGGGCCGAGAGGATACGCCATTCGTTCAGCCCGATGTCGAAGAGCCGCAGATAAAGCTGCGATGCGCCCCACGACAGGCTGTTGTTGATGACCGACAGGAAATAGGGCGCATAGCGCGGCGCGTGGACGGAAAGGCCGCCTTCGGTGATGAGATCGGGGTCGTTCATTCGCTCGCTCCTCGGCACCCGGCCTGCATAGCGACGTCAAGGTTTAATTGCAAACCGCGAGGGAGGAAGCGTTGAAAAAGCTGATCAACGACGTGAAGGACATCGTGCCGCAGGCGCTCGCCGGGCTGGTCGCGGCCTCGAATGGTTTGCGGCTGATCGAGGGGACCACGATTGTGGTGCGCGCCGATCTGGCCGCTGTCACCGGTGCGGGCAAGGTGGCGCTGATCTCGGGCGGCGGTTCGGGGCATGAACCGGCACATGCGGGGTATGTCGGGCCGGGTCTGCTGACGGCGGCGGTGGCGGGTGATGTGTTCGCCTCGCCCTCGACCGATGCCGTGCTGACAGCGATCCGGGCGGTGGCCGGGCCTGGCGGGGTGCTGCTGATCGTCAAGAACTACACCGGCGACCGGCTGAACTTCGGCTTGGCGGCGCAGATCGCGCGGTCCGAAGGCATTGAGACCGATCTGGTGATCGTCGATGACGATTCGGCGCTGGGGTCAGCCGAAAAGACCGCCGGGCGCCGCGGCATCGCCGGGACGGTGCTTGTCCACAAGATTGCCGGCGCCGCGGCTGAAGCCGGGCTGCCACTGGCCGAGGTGAAGGCCTGCGCGCAGGCTGCGGTGGCGGCGACCGGATCGATGGGCGTGGCGCTCAGCCCCTGCATCGTCCCCGCCGCGGGGACGCCGAATTTCTTGCTGGAACCGGGCGAGATTGAACTGGGGCTGGGTATTCATGGCGAGGCCGGGCTGCGCCGCGAGGCGCTGCGCCCCTCGGCGCATCTGGCGGAATCGATGGTCGATACCATCGCCGCCGACCGCGGCTTTGCCCCGGGCGACCGGGTTGCGCTGATGGTCAACAACCTCGGCGCCTCGCCTGCGATGGAAATTGCCATTGTCACCGGCGATGGGCTGGCGGCCTGCGCGGCGGCCGGGCTGCAGGTCGAACGGGTCTGGTCGGGCACGTTTCTGACCGCGATCGACATGGCGGGTGTGTCGATCTCGCTGATGCGGCTCGACGACGCGCGGCGCGCGGCGCTCGATGCTCCGGCCAATGCGCCTGCCTGGGTCATGCCGGGGCGGCGCGAGGGCCTGATGCTGCCCGCCCCTGCCCCGTCGCAGGCGCCCTTGCCTGCGGCTGGTCCGGGGGAACCTGCGGTACATGCCGCGCTCATGGCCGGGTGCCATGCGTTGATCGCCGCCGAGGGCGAGTTGACGCGGATGGACCAGATTGTCGGCGACGGCGACATCGGCAGATCGCTGGCCGGTGGCGCCGAGGCACTGCTGGCTGAAAGTGAGGTTCTGGCCGGGCTGTCGGGGCCCGCGTTCTGGCGGCATGTTGGCGCGGTGGTGCGGCGGTCCACGGGCGGCACCTCGGGCCCGCTCTATGCGATCCTGGCGATTGGCGCCAGCAATGCGCTGGAACGGGCCAAAGGCGACCCGCTGGCCGTCGCCTTTGCTGGCGGGGTCAGGGCGCTTTGCGACCTCGGCGGTGCCGAGCCGGGTGATCGCACGATGGTCGATGCGCTGGCCCCTGCCCTTGCGGAGCTGACGGGGTCTGGCCCAGCATCCGGACGTTTGCGCGCCGCCGCCGTCGCCGCCGCCGAAGGGGCCGAGGCCACCCGGCAAATGACCCCCCGCCGCGGCCGGTCCAGCTATGTCGGCACCCGGGTCATTGGCCACCCTGATCCCGGCGCCGTGGCCGTCGCGCGCTGGCTCGAGGCAGCAGCAAAGAGTCTGGAATGAAACATCCATCGTGCTTGCATAATAAACCGGTTGCATAATAAACAAGACTCAGGGAAGGAGACCCGCGCATGTCCGCACTCGTAAGCCGTGATCGTCCGACGCTCGATATCGATCCGTTCAGCCGCGAGGCGATGGACAACCCGATTGCGCTGGACGAAGCCATTCGCGCTGCAGGCCCGGTGGTCTGGGTGCCCAAGTATGGCTTTTGGGTTACGGGCCGCGAGGCGGTGGTGCGCGAGGTCTTTGAGGACTGGAAGCGATTTTCCTCGTCGTTGGGCACCGGCCTGACCAATGTGGTGCGCGAAGAGCCCTGGCGCCGCCCCTCGGTGATCCTGGAAGCCGATCCGCCCACCCACACCGCCAACCGCAAGGTGTTGTCACGGGTTCTGTCGGCCGCCGCCTTGCGCAAGCTGGCTGATGATTTCCGCGTCGAGGCCGAGCGCATGGTCGACGCGCTGATCGCGCGCGGCGAGGTGGATATCCTGACGGACCTGGCCTTTGCCTTTCCGTTCAAGGTGCTGCCCGATGCCGTTGGCCTGCGGCCCGAGGGAAGGCATCACCTGATGCCATATTCCACGTTGAATTTCAATGCGATGGGCCCAAAGAACGACCTCTATCACGCTGCCCGCAAGATCGTCGAAGAGAACGGCAGCTTCGAATTCGTCGCGTTTCAGATGGCCGAAGAGAACCTGATCCCCGGGGGGTTTGGCTGGCAGATTTATGCCGCGGCACATAGTGGTGAAATCACCCATGACGAGGCCGGGATGCTGGTGCGCGCCTTTATTTCGGCGGGCATCGACACCACGGTTTTTGGCATCGGCTTCACCATCAAGGCCTTGATCGACGATCCCGCGCAATGGGCATTGTTGCGCGCCGATCCGACCCGGGCCCGCGCCGCCTTTGAGGAAGGTTTGCGCTGGATGGCGCCCAGTCCGGTCATCGGACGCACCACGCTGGCACCGACCGAACTGGCCGGGGTGCAACTGGGCGCCGAGGAGAAGGTGATGATGTGGCTCGCCGCCGCCAACCGCGACCCTGATCGATGGGAACGTCCCGACGAGTATGACATGACGCGCCGTACCATCGGCCATTTGTCGTTCGGCACTGGGATTCACGGCTGCGTCGGCCAAATGGTCGCCCGGCTCGAAGCGGAATCGGTTTTGGGCGCGCTGGCGCGCAAGGTCGCCCGCATCGAGCCGCTGGGCCCGCCCGAACGCGTCTACATCAATTGGCTGCGCGGCTATCACAGCCTGCCTGTGCGGCTGATACCGGCCTGACGAAACGACCCGCGCCCAGATCCGGCGCTGCTTTTTAGGGAGGAAAGCATGTCTGCAACGTTGAAACTCGCAGTGCCGCTGGCACTGATCGCCTCGGGCGCGCTGGCCCAGAATCCGATCTATGGATCCTGGCCGCCCGCGTCGGATTATCTGAACACCGACACCCTTCCCGCCGCCTTCGCCATGATGAGCGAAGCCACCGGCGGCGCGCTGGAATGGGAGCTGATCGCGGGTGGCCAACTGGCCGACGGTCGCGGCACCTTGGCTGCTGTCACCGACGGCCTGATGCAGGCCGGGTTGCAGATCCCGGTCTATACGCCCGAGGCGATGCCCTCGTTCACCCTGCTCTATTCGATTGTCGTGCCGGGTGACAACGCGATGGCCGTCGCCGCCGCCGCAATCGAGACGGTGTTTCAGGACTGCCCCTCGTGTCTTGAGGAAGCGCGCGAAAACAACGCCCTGCCGCTGGGTGGTTTCGCGTCGGCGTCCTATCGGCTGATGTGCACCAGCCCTGTCGCCTCGATGGCCGATCTGGCGGGTCAGCGCGTCCGCGCCACCGGCGGGTTCGGCGAAATGACGATCATGGGCGGCGCGACGCCGATGTCTGTCACCCTGACCGAGGCGGTCGGTCTGCTGCAGCGCGGCGGTCTCGATTGTCTGATGGCCACGCGCGAATGGCTGCAGACCTATGGCTATGGCGAGTACGCCCGCTATGTCACCGATCTGCCGCTGGGCAATTCGGCGCCGGCGATCGGCTTCCTGCTGAACCGCGACTATTTCCTGGGCCTGAGCGCCGAGGAACAGGCGGCGACGCTGCGTGCTTCGGCCTATGTCACCGCCCGCCACACCATCGGCAATTATGTGCTGCGCGACGAGGAGAGCTTCCTCAACCAACAGCAGGTGAACGGCGTGCAACTGGTCGAACCTGCCGCCGATCTGGTGGCGATGGTCGAAGGTTTTGCCGTCGCCGACCGTGCCCGGCTGATCGGTGTCGGCACCCAACTGGGTGTGCCCGAACCCGAGGCCCTGCTCGACGCCTATGCTGCCAATGTCGAGAAATGGCGCGCGATCATCGGCGAACTGGGCAACGACATCGACGCGGTGTCGGAGCGGCTGTGGGACGAGGTCTTTGCGCAGATCGACCCGTCCACGCTCTGAGCCACGCCTGACTCTGGAAGGGAGGGCGCCGCATGGCGCCCTCCGCCGCCACCCTGACCCCGCATTGTCGAGGTAGCCCGATGATTGCCTTGCATAAAACCGTTTCGCTGATTGCCAACGCATTGTTCGCTCTGGCCATGGTGGCGGGCACGTTGATGATGGTCCATGTCACCGTCGATGTCCTGGCCCGCTGGTTGTTCCGCAGCCCGCTGGCTGGCACCGGCGAGATTACGGCAAGCTATTACATGATCGCCGTGGCCTTCCTGCCGCTGGCCTGGGTCACGCTGCGCGACGAGCATGTAACCGCCGACATCTTCGTCAGCGCCCTGCCCCGGTTGGTGCAGCAGGTACTGGCCGTGCTGGTTGATCTATTGGTGATTGTCTACGTCGGCGCCTTTGTCTGGCAGAGCTGGGTCTCTGCGCTGACCCGCACCCGACGGAACGAAGTCTGGGAAATTCTGGGTGGCTATCTGCCGATCTGGCCGACGCGCTGGTTCCTGCCCGTTGCCGGGGCGGCGATGGTGCTGGCCATGGTGTTCCGCCTGCTGGCGCGGCTGACCGCGCGCTCGCCCGAAACGGGGAAACCCCTCTGATGGACGCTTTGACTTTTGGCCTTGTCACCCTTGGCGGCATGCTGTCGCTGATTGCCCTGCGCGTGCCGATCGGTGTCGCCCTCGGTGTGGTGTCGATCCTCGGCCTTGCCTATGTGCGCAATTTCAGTGTGGCTTTCTCGATCCTGCGCGAGACACCCTTTGCCTTTGCCGCAAGCTGGGACCTGACGGCGATCCCGATGTTCCTGTTGATGGGCGCCATTGCCAATTACTCGGGCATCTCGTCCTCGCTGTTTCGTGCCGCGCGGCTGTGGTTCAGCGCCCTGCCCGGCGGGTTGGCGGTTGCGGCGAACATGGCCAGCGTCGGCTTCGCGGCTGCCTGCGGCTCGTCCCTGGCTTCGGCTGCGGCGATGGGTCGGCTGGCGATCCCCGAGATGCTGCGCGTCGGCTATGACAGATCCTTGGCAACCGGCGTTGTCGCCTCGGCCGGGACATTGGCGGCGCTGATCCCGCCGTCGATCCTGCTGGTGCTGTACGGCGTCTTTGCCGAGGTCTCGATCTCGCGGCTGCTGATCGCGGGAATTGTCCCCGGGTTGCTGACGGCGGCGGCCTATGTCGCGCTCATCCTGATCCGCTGCAAACTGAACCCGGCGCTGGCCCCCAGTCTCGATCCTGCCGAACTGGCCTCGCTCAAGACCGAACGCCTCAGCGTTCTGCGTGAAATCTGGCCGGTGGTGGCGCTGATCCTCGGCATCATCGGCGGGCTCTATGGCGGCATCGTCACCCCGACCGAGGCCGGGGCGACCGGCGCCGCACTGGCGCTGTTGATCGCGATTGTGCAGCGGCGCATGACGATGGACACCTTCGTCACGGCGCTCAAGGAAGCGATGTCCGGCACCGCACAGATCTTCTTTGTCGGTATGGGCGCGGTGATGTACACGCGGCTTTTGTCGTTGACCGGGGTGTCGGGGATGCTGGCCGACATGGTCAGCGCCTTTGACGGCAGCCCGATGATGGTGCTTCTGGCAATTTCGGCGATCTATCTGATTCTGGGCATGTTCCTCGATCCTCTCGGGATCATGCTCATCACCATGCCGGTGTTTCTGCCCCTGATTCAGGCGCTGGATCTCGATCTGATCTGGTTCGGTATCATCGTGGTGAAATACATCGAGATCGGCATGATTACCCCGCCCTTGGGGATGAACGTGTTCGTGGTGAAATCCGTGGTCGGGCCGTCGATCCCGATCTGGACGATCTACCGCGGTGTCGCCTGGTTCCTGCTGGCCGAAGTGTTTGTGATGGCGCTGCTGCTGGGCTTTCCGCAGATCACGCTGTTCCTGCCCGACCTGATGCGCTGAGCGGATCGTCGAAAGGGGCCTCTGCGGGTAGCCGACGAACTCATTGATGCCGGTGGCCTGCCCGGCGTGCATCGCGTAAGAGCGGATCGACCGTTCCGGTCGGTCCGCCGTCGTTGCCACTGGAAACCTCAGGCAAAGCCGTGTTTCATCGGCGCGGCGAGCGGCTGACAGGCCGGGCACCACTGGCAGGGGGCTGTGATGACAATTGACCTGAACTCCGACCTGGGCGAGGGTTTCGGCCCTTGGAGCATGGGCGACGACGCGGCGATGCTCGATGTCGTGACCTCGGCCAATATCGCTTGCGGCGGCCACGCCAGCGATCCCGAAACCATGTATCTGACACTGAAACGCGCCGCCGAACGCGGTGTCGTGGTCGGGGCGCATCCGGGTTATGCCGACCGCGAAGGATTCGGGCGGCGCGTAATCCCGATGACGCCCGCCGAGGTGGGCCGCATGGTCGCCGCGCAGATTGGTGCGTTGGCCGGGGTTGCGGCGCTGGCAGGGGCCGAGGTGCGTTATGTCAAGCCACATGGCGCGCTTGGCAATCTCGCTGCCGATGACCGGGCCGTGGCCGACGCCATCGTTGCTGCGGTCGTCGCACAGCCGGGATCACTGGCGGTTCTGGCGATCTCGGGCACCGAACTGGAACATGCGGCCCGCGCCGCCGGGGTCGCGGTGTTTTCCGAGATCTACGCCGACCGCGCCTATCTGCCGAATGGTCGCCTTGTGCCGCGAAGCCAGTCGGGCGCGGTGCTGCACAACGTCGAGGAAGCCGCCACGCGGCTGATCCGCTATTTCGAATCCAGGCAGATGCCGGTGATCGGCGGCGCGCCGATTGCGCTGGCCGGGCATTCGGTCTGCGTGCATGGCGACACCGCCGGGGCGGTCGGTATGGCACGGGTTCTTCGCGCGCGACTGGATGCGGCGGGCGTTCCGGTCGCGCCCTTCCTCGGTCTCTGACAGGGTGTCGGGCGTGCCGCAGGCAAAGGACACCGCGCGCCTGTTTCCGGCCTTTGCGCCGGTGGCCGAACACGGCCTGCTGGTCGAGTTCGGCGACAGCGTTGACCCGGCAATTCATGCCCGCGTCCTGCAACTGGACCGGGCGCTTGCGGGCCAGCCCTTTGCCGGGTTTATCGAATCCGTTCCGGCCTATGCGGCGGTCCTCATCCGCTTTGATCCCTTGATCTGCGATCATGCCGCGGTCGAAAACCACGCCCGCAATCTGCTGACGCAACCCGCGGCCGCGCCGCTGGCCGCGGTCGAACGCGAGGTTCTGGTGTGCTATGAGGGCGACATGGCGCCCGATCTGGCCGCGGTGGCTGATGCGACCGGATTGGCACCCGAACAGGTGATCGCCGCGCATCTGGCCGGGCGCTATGACGTGTTCCTCTATGGTTTTGCCCCGGGATATGCCTATCTGGCGGGAGTACCCGAGGCGATCCGCCTGCCGCGCAAGCCGGCGGCCGTGCGCGGTGTTGCGGCGGGCAGCGTGCTGATCGCCGGGCCGCAATGCCTGGTCTCGACGATCACCATGCCGACTGGCTGGTGGATCATCGGTCGCTCGCCTACCCGGGTTCTGACCGGCGACGAAAACCGGCCCTTCCTGTTCGATGTCGGCGACCGCGTGCGGTTTCGCCGTATCAGCCGGGCCGAGTTCGACGCGGAGGCGAAAGCATGAGCGAGGCGTTGTTGTCGGTATCCTTCGCCGGGCCGCATGTATCGGTGCAAGACGGCGGGCGCCCCGGGCTGATGCGCTATGGCGTGCCGCGGTCGGGCCCGATGGACCGCAGGGCTTTTGCTGCCGCCAATCTGGCGCTCGGCAACCCGGCCGATGCGCCGGGGATCGAGGTTTCGCTGGGGGGGCTGATGCTGAATTGCCTGTCGGGGAGTGTCAGCTTTGCCATTGCGGGCGGCGGTTTCATCGTCGAACACGCCGGGCAGAAACGCGGCTCGTGGACGGTGGCCACGCTCAGGGCCGGCCAAAAGCTGGCAATCCGGCCGGGATATTGGGGAAGCTGGTGCTATCTGGCTTTTGCGGGTGCTCTGGAGGCGCCACGCTGGCTGGGCAGCGCAGCGACGCATGCGATTTCGCGGCTGGGCGGGGGCCGGGTAGTGACGGGCCAGCACCTGCGGATCGCCGATGCCGTGCAGGCCGCCCTGCGCGAGGGCGACATTCCCTGCCCCGTAACTGCCCGGCCCCGTCATGCTGTCCGCGTCACGCTGGGGCCGCAACTGCGGTTTTTTGGCGCCGATGCCCGGCAAGCGTTCCTGACCGGCCCCTGGCGTATGACAGACGCCTGGGACCGGATGGGGGTGCGGTTGGCCGGGCCGCTGATCGCGCCCGATGCCGCGCTCGACATGCCATCCGAGCCGATCGTGCGCGGATCGGTACAGGTGGCGGGCGACGGCGTGGCGACCGTGCTGCTGGCTGACCACCAGACGACCGGCGGCTATCCCAAAATCGCCACCGTGCTCGATTGCGATCTGGACGCTTTCGTCCAGTTGCGACCGCGCGATCCGGTGATTTTTCGTCCGGTGTCGGCGCCAGAGGCGGTGGGCATCGCCCGCACCGCCGCAATCAGGAACCGGCTGGCGCTGGACAATCCTGGCTAGGATTTGCGGGCCAAAGCGACGGTCTGCGCGATGGGGCCAAACAGCGGTGATCCGTCGGGCAGACGGGCTTCCATGCGGATGGTTTCGCCCTCGCGCATGAACGGTGTGCGCGGCGCGCCCTCGTCCAGCGCCTCGATGCCGCGGCGTTCGGCAATGCAGGATGAACCGACCTCGCGGAAATCGGTGTTCGACACGGTGCCAGAGCCGATCACGGTTCCCGCCACCAGATCGCGCGAATAGGCGGCATGGGCGACGAGACGGTCGAAGCCCGCCGCCATCGCATAGCCATGGGCCGCCCCGAAACGGGCACCGCGGAAATCGACCTCGAGCGGCAGTGCCACCTGACAGTCTCGCCATGCATTGCCCAGCTCGTCGGGCGTTACTGCGACCGGGGCCATGCTGCTGCGGGGTTTGCAGCGCAGCACGCCAAAGCCCGATTTCATCTCGGCCGCGGCCATCGCGCGCAGGCTCCAGTCGTTGATCTGCACCACCAGCCGGATATGCGCTGCAGCTTCGTCCGGGTTGGCGCCCATCGGCACGGCGTCGGTGATGATCCCGTATTCGCCTTCAAAGTCGATCTGGTCCCCCTCGGACGGGAACACGGCCGTTTCGGCGGGCGACAGGAAACGATCGGAAATACCCTGATACATCAGCACCATGTCGCGGTTGCCCTGTTTGGCATCGAAACCCACGAGCTGTTTCATCAGGTCGCCGTGGCTGTCAAAGGCCGAACCGTCCAGCCATTGCCAGGCGCGGGGCAACGGCGCCATGGCCGTTGCCGGATCGAAAGGTGCACCGCCGCCCTGGTTCAGCGCATCGTATTCGACCTGCAGGGCCGAGGCCAACGACAGCCAGTTTTCCAGCGCCGCCTGCAGGGTTTGGGCGGCCCGCGCCGGGGTCGCGCGGGTATTGTCGCGCGACACGAGATGCAGGCGGCCGTCCGGTGTGCCGTTCGTCAGGGTGGCAAAGCGCATGGGATTATTCCTCGATCACCGCGACGGGGCGGCACCAGCCGGCCGAGGCGGATTTGACGTTGACGGGAAAGCAGATCACCTGGAACCCGTTTGCGGGCAGGCTTTCCAGATTGCCCAGCTTTTCCATGTGGCAATAGACCGTCTCGGCACCGGCCTTGTGGCCTTCCCAGAACAATGACCAGTCGCCGGTTTCGCGGATACGGGCCATTTGCGAGGCCAAAGGCGCGTCCCAGCTCCAGCCGTCGGTGCCGCAGACGCGCATGCCGCGGGCGGTCAGCCAGAGCGTCGCCTCGCGCCCCATGCCGCAGCCCGCCGCAACGTAATCGTCCTGACCATAGCGCGATCCGGCGCGGGTGTTCACCAGCACGATGTCGCCCGGCTTCAGCGCATGACCGATGCGGGCCAGTTCGGCCTCGACCTCGGCGGCGGTGACGACATGACCGTCGGGCATGTCGCGGAAGTCCAGCTTCACCCCGGGGCCCATGCACCAGTCCAGCGGCACCTCGTCGATGCGCATCGCCGGTTTGCCGTTGTCCATGGTCGGGTGATAGTGCCAAGGCGCATCCATATGCGTGCCGCTATGCGTGGTGGCGATGATCCGTTCCACCGCGGCGCCCTTGCTTTCCAGTTGCTTGTCCACCGGGACGCCGAAGATGCGCGCGAAATCGCGCGCGCCTTCATCGTGTTCGCTGTACTCGATCTGCGGACCCAGACCGGGCGGATCGGCGGCGATCCCGGCCATCAGGGGTTGCGAAAGGTCGATGAGGCGTCGCGCCATGGGTCAGAACTCCGGCAAGGCTGGATCAAAGGGGGCTTGTTTCGGCGGGGAGGCGCCTCAGTTCCCGGCGAAGGGAAGGATCAGCGTATCCAGATCGATCGGCGCGCTGATCAGCCCCTGCTCCTGCGCCAGTTCCTGCCAGAAGCCAAAGCTGGCCGGGGTCAGATGCAGATCCGAGAGGTTCGGAAAGGCGATGCCCGCGATCACCGGCGGCGGCAGGGTGGTGTAATGGGCGATGGCAGCCCGCGCGGCATCCGGATTGGTCTGGATGAAGGCTGCCGCCTCGTCGAGCGCGCGCTGCATTCCGGCGATGGTGTCGGGGTTGGCTTCGGCCCATTCGGCGGTGGTGGTCAGCACGCCCGCTGCACTGCCCGGCGTGATCACGTCGGTATAGTTGCCGATGTGCACCGCGCCACTGCTTTCAACGGCGCGGGTCAGGAACGGGTCCAGCGTGGCGATGGCGTCCATCTGGCCACCGCGCAGCACATCGGCGCTCTGCGGCAGCGCGAATTCCACCACGTTCAGCGTGCTGCTGTCACCGCCATTGGCGTCCACCCATTTGCGCGCGACGACATCGAGCAACCCGCCGATCCCCGGCACGCCGAGCATGCGCCCGTTCAGCCCGGCGGCATCGGTGATGCCGCTGTCAGCGGCAACGACGATCCCGGCTGCCGTGGCATCGGGGAAGATATTGGTGGCGGCGAACACCCTCAGGTCGAGGCCGTTATCGACGGCCTGCAAAACGACCGTCGGGGTGGGCAGGCCAACCTGCGCCGAGCCCGACACAATCCCGGACACGATGACCGAGCCGTTCTGCGCCAGTTGCAGGGTGGCGTTGACATTGTTGGCGGCGAAAAAGCCCTGATCCTGCGCCACGAAGATCGCCACGAAGGGCGATGCCGCAGTGTACAGGATGGTGACATCGGTGGCTTGCGCCAGAGCCCCCACCGGCAGGGTGGAAAGCGCGGTAGCGAGCAGGAAGTGACGGCGGTTCATGGGGATCTCCGGGGGTTGGGGTCAGCGGGATTGCCAGCGAAGCAGGCGGGTTTCGATCAGGGTGAGGGCGGCGTTGGTCGCCAGTCCGATGACGCCCAGCAGGGCGACACCGGCAAAGATGTCTCCGGCGTTGAAACGGCGGGCGGCGATCATGATCTTTGCCCCCAGCCCGCCCTGCACGGTGATCATCTCGCCCACGACGGCGAGGATCAGTGCCACCGTCAGCCCCAGCCGCAGACCGCCCAGGATGTCGGGCGTCGCGGCGGGCAAGGCGATTTTCCAGGCATAGGCCGGGCGCGACAGACCCAGCGCGGCGGCCACCTCGCGTTTGCGCGGATGGACGGACGAGACGCCGTGCACGGTAGTCAGCAGCATCGGCCAGAGCGCGCCAAAGGCGATCAACGCCAATATCATCTGGTCCGTCAGGCCGAAGGCCAGCACGGCCACGGGCGCCAGCGCCGAGGCAGGGATCGGCCGCAGCCCTTCGAACATCGGTGCGACCCAGACGCGCATCCAGGGTGACAGACCGATCAACAGGCCCAGCCCGACACCCAGGAGCGAGGCCAATGCCCAGCCGACGGCCATGCGGCGGATCGTGGTCAGCGCCTCGCCGACGATCTGACCCGAGGCGAAGCCACGGTGCAGCGAAGCCCAGGTGCGTTCAGGCCCGGGGAAAAAGGCGCGCGGGATGACATTGGCGTCGGCCAGCCCTTGCCACAGGATCAGCAACCCGATCAGCACCAGACAGGACGCCAGCGTCCATAGCAGGGAATTGCGCCAGGCTGTCATCGGGGCCTCTGTTCGGCAGGGAAAAGACGGGCTTCCAATCCCGTCAATGCGGCGTTGACGGCCCAGCCCAGCACACCGACCCAGATCAGCGTGGCGAACATGTCGGCCGGGCGCAGCGAGTTCGCCGCCAGCATCAGTCGGGCACCCAGCCCCATCGGATTGGCGGCGATCTCGACGGTTATTGCCACCACCAGTGCCAGCCCGGCAGCCAGCCTGAGGGCGACGAAGGCGCGCGGCAGCACGGCGGGCAGGATGATCTTGGTGATCCGCGCGGCTGCGGAAAGGCCCAGCATCCGCGCCACTTCGGACAATCGTGGCTCGACCCCGCGCACCGCCGCCTCGATCAGGATCAGCACCGGGAAGAAGGCCGCGAAGGCAACAATGGCAATTTCCAGTGCGTAACCGAAGCCAAAGACCAGAATGGCAATCGGGACCAGGGCGATCGCGGGCACAGGCCGTAACAGTTCCAGAGGGACGCGCAACAACCGCGACAGCGGCGGGATCAGCCCGAACGCAAGGCCGGTCAGCGAACCCAAGCCGCCGCCCAGCAGCAGGCCCAGTCCGGCGGCCGCCAGCGTGTCGCCGGTCGCCTGCCACAGGGCCAGCGCACCAAAGCCCGCGAACAAGGCGCCGAAGATCTGCACCGGCGCGGCCAGCGTGTCGCTTTCGATGCCGTTCACCATCGCCAAGATCTGCCACAGCAGAATCAGCAGCATAGGCAGTACCAGACCGCGGGCCCGGGTCATGGTTCGTACCGCTGGATGAAATCGAACAGTTCGCGGCGCAGGCGCAGGAATTCGGGCGCTTCGCGCGTGTTGAGCTGATGACGCGGGCGCGGCAGCGGCACCTCGAAGATCGCGCCGATCCGGCCCGGGTTGGGCTCCAGCGCGACGATCCGGTCGCCCAGATAGATCGCTTCCTCGAGATCATGCGTCACAAAGAACGCGGTTACGCCACTGTCATCGACGATACGCAGGATCTCGTCTTGCAGCTTTTGCCGGGTCATCGCGTCCAGCGCGCCAAACGGCTCGTCCATCAGCAGAACCGAGGGTTCCTGCGCCAGACAGCGGGCGATCTGCAGCCGCTGTTGCATGCCGCCCGACATCTGCGCCGGGAACAGGTCGCCATGATTGCCCAGCCCGACCATCGCCAGCAGTTCGCCGATCCGCGCCGGACGTTGCGCGCGCGGCATTCCGGCGGCTTCGAGCGCCAATGAGACGTTGCCCGAGGCATCGCGCCAGGGCAGCAAGGCATGGGCGTAATCCTGAAACACGATGGCCACGCCTCGGGCCGGGCCGTTCAGCGGTTTGCCCTGATGCGTGACCTTTCCAGCGGTCGCGGGCTGCAATCCGGCAAGGAGGCGCAGCAAGGTGGTCTTGCCGCTGCCCGATGGGCCGACGACGCAGACAAATTCGCCCCGCCGCATCGACAGATCGATACCCTTGAGAACTTCGACGGCCCCGAACGAGACGCCTGCCCGGGCCACGGCCATGATCTGCCCGGCGTCGAACGCGCCCCCTCCATCGGATGCCATCGCTTTGCCCCCTCCCCCGGTGCCTGTGCGAGGGCGACCATAGGAAAGGGAGATCCATGAATCAAATGAATAGGAGTAATTTTATGGATGACTGAAAGGCATACTATTCCTGTTCAGGCATCTCTTGTGCCGTTGTCACGATCTGCGAGCGCATCCAGATCGAGGCCATGTCAGCCTCGCGCGAGGGGTGCCATTCCAGATATTCCACCAGTTTCGGCACCGGGATCGGTGTGGGCAGGATGCGGATCGGCAGATCGCGCGGCAGCAGCGCCGCCAGCCGCCGGTGGATCGTGGCAATATAGGGGGTGCCGACAATCAACTGCGGCAGCAGTGCAAAATTCGGCACCAGCATGGCGATATCCAGAGCGAGGCGGCTCGATTCGACGTAGTGCTCCAGATGGCTGCCAAAGCGCAGCGAGCCGAACGCGGTGGCAACATGCCGCAAACGCAGGAAGGTCTCCATGTCGAGGGCGTCGCCCACCTCGGGATTGCCGGCCCAGACGACGCTGACGAAACTGTCCTCGAACAGCAGTCGATGCGGCAGTTCTCTGTGCAGTACGATCTGGGGAACGACGCGAAAATCGATGTCGCCGCGGGCAAACAGCGTATCGGCACTGGTGTCGATCGAGATGCAGCGCAGCGTGATCCGCGGCGCCAGCGGCGCCAGACGTTCGACCACCCGGCCCATCAACACGAGTGTCACATAATCCGAACAGATGACGGTGAACTCGCGTTGTTCGCGCGCCGGGTCGAACAAGGCGCGCCGCTGGGCGAAGGCTCGCGCCTCATAGAGCAACCGTGTGGCATGCGGGTGGAGGGTGGCGCCGAATTCGGTCGGAACCAGCGCCCGGCCAGCCTGCAACACCAGCGGGTCGCCGAAATGCTCGCGGAGCCGCCCCAGCGAGCGCGACAGTGCGGGCTGCGTAAGATGCGTCTCGATCGCCGCCGCAGAGACCGAACGCAGCCGCAGGATCGCCTCGAGGGCGATCACCAGATTGAGGTCCAGCCCGTCGAGCCGCATGACTGCCATCCCCTTGTGCCGCCCGAGCCGGGCTTTCAGCGGCCAATCTGCGGCGGAAACCACCCGGGGACAAGGCGCGAGGCGCGCAGGAGCGCGCCCCGCTGCGGTTCACGGGATCAGAAGAAGCCCAGCTTGTTGGGATTGTAGCTGACCAGCATGTTCTTGGTCTGCTGGTAATGGTCCAGCATCATCTTGTGGGTTTCGCGCCCGATCCCCGATTGCTTGTAGCCGCCAAAGGCCGCATGCGCCGGATAGGCGTGATAGTTGTTCACCCAGACGCGCCCGGCCTCGATGGCGCGGCCAAACCGGTAAGCGCGGGTGCCGTCGCGGGTCCAGACTCCGGCGCCGAGGCCGTACATCGTGTCATTGGCGATTGCCAGCGCCTCGGCCTCGTCCTTGAAGGTGGTCACTGACACCACCGGCCCAAAGATCTCCTCCTGGAACACCCGCATCTTGTTGTGGCCCTTCAGGATTGTCGGCTGGATATAGAAGCCATTCGCCAGATCGCCGTTGAAGCGTGCTGCCGCGCCACCGACCAGCACCTCGGCGCCCTCTTCGACGCCGATCTGCAGATAGGACAGGATCTTGTCCTGCTGCTGGCGGCTGGCCTGGGCGCCGACCATCGTGTCCGAGAGCCGCGGATCGCCCTGCTTGATCGCTTTGACGCGGGCGATGGCGCGGGCGATGAACTCTTCGTAGATGTCTTCCTGGATCAGGGCGCGCGACGGGCAGGTGCACACCTCGCCCTGATTGAAGGCGAACAGCACAAACCCCTCGACCGCCTTGTCGAGGAAAGCATCATCCTGCGCCATCACATCGGAAAAGAAGATATTGGGCGATTTGCCGCCCAGTTCCAGCGTCACCGGGATCAGGTTGACGGTTGCCGCCTCCATGATCTTGCGCCCCGTCGCCGTCGATCCGGTGAAGGCGATCTTGGCGATCCGCCCTGAACGGACCAGTGCATCGCCCGCCTCGGCGCCATAGCCGTTGACGATGTTCAACACACCGGCGGGCAGCAGATCGCCGATGACTTCCATCAGCACCATGATCGCCGCCGGGGTCTGTTCGGCCGGTTTCATCACGATGCAATTGCCCGCAGCCAGCGCCGGCGCCAGTTTCCACGCCGCCATCAGGATCGAGAAGTTCCACGGGATGATCTGGCCGACAACGCCGAGAGGTTCGTGGAAATGATAGGCCACGGTATCGGCATCGATTTCCGACATCGTGCCTTCCTGCGCGCGCAGCACCCCGGCGAAATAGCGGAAATGATCGACCGACAGCGGAATATCGGCGGCCATCGTCTCGCGGATCGGCTTGCCGTTGTCCCAGGTTTCGGCGGTGGCGATCAGCGCCAGATTGGCCTCGATCCGGTCGGCGATCTGCAACAGGATGTTCGAGCGTTCGGCGGCCGAGGTCTTGCCCCAGGCTTCTTTCGCTGCATGCGCGGCATCGAGCGCCAGGGCGATATCAGCCGCGTCCGATCGCGCGACTTCGCAGACCACCGCACCGGTGATGGGGGTGATGTTGTCGAAATAGCGTCCGTTGACCGGGGCGACAAAACGCCCGCCGATGAAATTGTCATAGCGCGACTTGAAGGGCGACGCGAACTGCGTGGCGGCCTGGGTCATCTCGTTCATGGAATCCTCCTGACAAACCGGGTCCTCCGCCCGGATGGTCCAAGGTTGTCAGGCTTGATCGAGAATCGGCAGGGGGGTGGCACCGAGAGCGAAGGCCCGGTGTCTCGGAACTGAGACACCGGGGGCAATCAATCGCCCAGACCGACGCGCTTCATCCGGCGATACAGGGTCGCCCGCCCGATCCCGAGGGCGCGCGCGGCTCCGGCGACATTGCCGTTCGACCGTGCGAGGGCCTGCACCAGCGCGGCACGCTCTGCTCCGACGAGGCCGGGCGCGGCATCGTCGCAGCCCAAGAGGTCTGATGCCGGTCGCGGTGAAAGGGCACCGCTGGCAGGCAGCCCGAACGCCCGCCGCGCGCCGCGGGTTGCGCCGATGACCAGATCGTCGGCGTCAACCGCCAGCAGCATCGCGGCGTCGGCGCCGTCATCGGCCGCCACGACGATGCGCGCCGCGGGATAGGCCGAGCGGAAGCAATCGGCCTCGATGGTTCTGGCCGTCTGCCCGACCATGGCAGCGATCAGCCGGTTATAACTGACCGTTTGATCGGCCCGGGCCGACGAGACATCCAGCGCCGCCAGCAGGCTGCCGTCGGGGCCAAAGATCGGTGCGTCCATGCAGCTCATGGCGATGTTTCGGGCGAAGAAATGCTCGTCGCGGTGGATCGTCACCTGTGCACGTTCGGCGAGACAGGTGCCGATGCCGTTGGTCCCTTCCCTGGCCTCGCTCCAGTCCGCGCCCAGCCGCAGGCCCCAGGTGTCGAATACCGATACATCGCTGGCGCTGCAGCGTCGGTCCAGCACGATGCCGTCGACGTCGGTCAGCAAGACACCGCAGCCCGACAAGCCGACCAGACCGAACAACTGGTCGAGCCGCGGCCCCGAGATTCGCAGCAGGCGTTCGAGCCGCGCCTGCCGGTCGCGCAGCGCGGCAGAGGCCAGTCGATCCTTGCCGCGCGTTTCGCCCGGGTCCAGGCGATGCCGTTCAACCGAGCGGCGCCAAGAGGCGGCCAGCGACGAACGGGCTGCCGCCGACCGCGACGCGACCGATTCCATGACCCGTTCGACATGATGCTGACTATGCACGATGACCGCCCCCCACGCGCTTTCTAGCATTGCGCGTCCGTCCGGGGTATTGGCGCTTGGTCCTAGTCGCGGAGCGGGCGGACGTGGATGTCCAGCCGGTGGCTGACGATTTCGAACCCATGGCGCTGCGCCAGTTCCTGTTGCAGGCGCTCGATTTCTTCCGAGCGGAACTCGATCACCTCGCCGGTCTCGACGTTGATGAAATGGTCGTGGTGCGTGGCGGGCAAGGCCTCGTATCGGGCGCGGCCGTTGGTAAAGCTGTGGCGTTCGATCAGCCCGTGTTCGGCGAGGGTATTCATCGTCCGGTAGACGGTGGCGATGTTGATCCGGGGTTCGATGGCGGCAACGCGGCGGTGCAGTTCCTCGACATCGGGGTGGTCATCCGAGGCGGTCAACACCTGCAGGATCACCTGGCGCGGCCCGGTAATGCGCAGGCCGATTTCGCGGCAACGGTCGGTCAGGTTGCGATACTCGGCGCTGGTCATGGTCGGGCTCCGCTCAAGCAGACATTGTGGCGGGACCGGAGCGGGCCGGTCGTGCTGGAACCGCTCTAGCACGACCCGGGCCCGAGGTCACGCCGCCTGCAATTCTGGCGGCCGCATATTTTTGCGAATGATTCGCACTTGCGGTCTGCTTGCCTTGCGCTATGGTGTACTTGCAAATTATTCGCAAAAAGACGCCGCGACCGATCAAGAGGATTCCACATGCCTTCGACCCTGCCCCGGCTTTCCGGTGCGCTGATTGTTTCGACCCTGCTGAGCTGGCCCGCGCTGGCCGATACGGAACGCATGCGCGTCGTCACCACCTTCACCGTACTGGCCGACATGGCGCAGCGCGTCGCCGGGGATGCCGCGGATGTGGTGTCGATCACGCGCCCCGGGTCCGAGATCCACGGCTATCAGCCCACCCCGCAAGACATCGTGCGCGCTCAGGGCGCCGATCTGGTGCTGTGGAACGGGTTGAACCTGGAATTGTGGTTCGAACGTTTTCTGGACAATCTCGGCGATGTCGCCTCGGCAACGCTGAGCGACGGGATCGACCCCATCGCCATCGCCGGTGGCGAATATGATGGCCGTGCCAATCCCCATGCCTGGATGGGCCTGGATAATGCGCTGATCTATATTGATAATATCGTGGCAGCCTTCAGCGCACAGGACCCCGCCAACGCCGCGCTCTATTCCGCGAACGCAGAGGTCTATAAGGCCGAATTGCGCGCCACGTTGGAACCCCTGCGCGCCCGGGTCGCCGAAATCCCGGAAGCGCAACGCTGGCTCGTAACCTGCGAGGGGGCGTTCAGCTATCTCGCCCGCGATTTCGGCCTACGCGAATTGTACCTGTGGCCGATCAACGCAGACCAGATGGGAACGCCGCGACAGGTGCGGGCGGTGATCGACGGGGTGCGCGAGCATCAAATTCCCGCAGTGTTCTGTGAAAGCACGGTCAACACCGGCCCGGCCGAACAGGTCGCGCGCGAGACCGGCGCTGCCTATGGTGGCGTCCTTTACGTCGATAGCCTGTCGGAACCGGATGGTCCGGTGCCAAGCTATCTCGATCTGCTGCGGGTGACGGCGGAAACACTGGTGAACGGCTTGACCGGCGCCGCGGAATGATCCTCTGATCGGCCCGACGAGTTGGGTACGCCGCAAGTGGCAGAAAGACCGATGATGAGCGACGAAATGTCGATCCAGACCGAAGCCGAAGCGGGCGGCGGCATCACCGCCCGACACGTCACCGTCACCTATCGCAATGGCCTGACCGCCCTGCGCGACGCCAGTTTCCAGATCCCGCGTGGCACGGTGACGGCTCTGGTCGGGGTGAACGGGGCCGGAAAATCGACGATCTTCAAGGCGATCATGGGCTTTGTTCCGCTGGCGCGCGGCGAGATCCGGCTTTTGGGCATGACGGTTCCTCAGGCGCTGAAACAGAACCTGGTCGCCTATGTGCCGCAATCCGAAGAAGTGGACTGGTCTTTTCCCGTTCTGGTCGAGGATGTGGTCATGATGGGGCGCTATGGCCATATGGGGTTTTTGCGCCGCCCGTCCAAAGCTGACCGCGCCGCAGTCGACGAGGCGCTGGCGCGGGTCAATATGCAGGAATATCGCTACCGTCAGATCGGCGAATTGTCAGGCGGGCAGAAGAAACGGGTGTTTCTGGCCCGCGCCCTGGCGCAGGACGGGCGGGTGATCCTGCTCGACGAGCCGTTTACCGGCGTTGACGTCAAGACCGAGGAACAGATCATCGCCCTGCTGCGCGAACTGCGCGACGAGGGGCGGGTGATGCTGGTCTCCACGCACAACCTCGGCTCGGTGCCTGAGTTCTGCGACAGGGTGGTGTTGGTCAAGGGCACGGTACTGGGGTACGGCCCCACCGAAACCACCTTCACCCATGAAAACCTCGAAGCGGCTTTTGGCGGTGTGCTGCGGCGCTTCACCCTGGGCGGTAATACGCTGCATGACGATGACGATGCCCGCCACGTCACCATCCTGACCGATGACGAGCGCCCGCTGGTGCAATACGGCGATCGCACCCATACGCGCGAGGGGACGCAATGAACCTCCTCCTCGAACCCTTTGCCTACAGCTATATGACCAATGCGATGTGGGTCTCGGCACTGGTCGGCGGGGTCTGTGCGTTTCTCTCGGCCTATCTGATGCTCAAGGGCTGGTCGCTGATCGGCGACGCGCTCTCGCATTCGGTGGTGCCCGGCGTGGCGGGGGCCTATTTTCTCGGCCTGCCCTTCGCGCTGGGGGCGTTCCTTTCGGGTGGGCTGGCGGCGGTGGCGATGTTGTTCCTGTCCGACCGGTCCGGGCTGAAGGCCGACGTTGTGATCGGCCTGATCTTTACCGGGTTCTTCGGGCTGGGGTTGTTCATGGTCTCGTTGCAGCCGATGGCGGTATCCGTGCAGACCATCACCATGGGCAATATTCTGGCGATCACGCCCGGCGATACGCTGCAACTGGTGTTGATCGGGGTGGTTTCGCTGGCGATCCTGCTGCTGAAATGGAAAGATCTGATGGTGGTCTTTTTCGACGAGAGCCACGCCCGCACCATCGGTCTGCGCCCCGGCCTGCTGAAGGTTGTGTTCTTCACGCTTCTGTCGGCCTGTGTGGTGGCGGCGATGCAAACCGTCGGCGCGTTTCTGGTGATCGCCATGGTGGTGACGCCGGGAGCGACGGCCTATCTGCTGTGCGACCGCTTCCCCCGGCTGATTGTGCTGTCGGTGGTGATCGGCACCGTCACCAGCTTTGTCGGTGCGTATCTGAGCTATTTCCTCGACGGGGCGACCGGCGGGATCATCGTCTGCCTGATGACGCTGATCTTCCTCGGCGCCTTTGTCTGGGCGCCCAAACACGGGTTGCTCGCCGCCCGCGCCAAGGCCCGCGCCGCATTGCAAGACGAGGTGGCGCCGTGATCGACACGCTGATGTTGCCCTTCCAGTTCGCCTTCATGCAGAGCGCCTTTCTGATCGCGGCGATTGTTGCGGTGCCGACGGCGCTGTTGTCGTGCTTTCTGGTGCTCAAGGGCTGGGCGCTGATGGGCGACGCGGTCAGCCACGCCGTGCTGCCCGGCATCGTGCTGGCCTATATTCTGGGGTTCCCGTTGATCCTCGGCGCCTTTGCGGCCGGGATGGTGACGGCGCTGGCGACCGGCTATCTGGCCGAGAACAGCCGCGTCAAGCAGGACACGGTGATGGGGGTGGTGTTCTCGGGCATGTTCGGGCTGGGGATCGTGCTCTATACCTCGATCCGCTCGGATGCCCATCTCGATCATATCCTGTTCGGCAACATGCTGGGCGTTCAGGCGGCTGACCTGTGGCTGGCCGGGGTGATCGCCGCTGCGGTCTCGCTGGCGCTGCTGGTGAAATGGAAAGATCTGATGATGCACGCTTTCGACCCGGCGCAGGCGCGGGCTTCGGGGCTGGCGGTGGGTGTGCTGCACTACGGATTGCTGACGATCCTGTCGCTGACCATCGTGGCGACGATGACGGCAACCGGGCTGATTCTGGCGGTCGGATTGCTGATCGCGCCGGGGGCGATTGCCTTTCTGCTCACGCGCAGTTTCGGCAAGATGCTGCTGGTGGCGGTGGCGGTCTGCCTGATCGGCATGCTGGGCGGGGTTTATGCCAGCTTTTTCCTCGATTCCGCACCAGCGCCGACGGTGATCCTGATCCTGATGGCTTTGTTCTGCGCCGCCTTCGTCCGCCGCATTTTCCAGCAACGCCGGGCCTCGGCCTCGATCTGAGGCAGGCTGTCATTTTCCGCTTGCAATACCAAAGTAAATTAGTCAACTAAAGCGGCAGCCCAGCAGACCCTTCCTCACGCCCGGCGTTTCCCTTTCAACAGTTCCGGGGTGGCCCGTTTCCGGGTCTCTGACGCGTCCCTCGGCAGGGGATCCGCACCGCCACCCCGGGAATCAGTGAGGCTGCCCCATGGCCCATGCCGACCCGCGCCGCGCCCCCGATGATGGTTTGAACCGGATTGCCAGCCTCGGTTACGGGGCCAGCGAGCGCGCGGTTCTGACCATCGCCCGGTATTACTGCGCCGCCTATGCCGCCCCGCAGACGCAAAGCTGGATCGCGGGCATCGGCCATGCCATGGCTACCTTTGATGCGCAGCGAGGCCCCGCAATCGCCGTCGCGGTTCTGGCGGTGACGCAGACGTTGCGCCAGACCCGGCGCTCGGTGTTTCGTTTCAATGCGGCGAACTGCGCCTGTTGTTCAGAGCAGGTGACGGATCATGAGCGGCTGCTGATCAGCGCCCTGAGGGCCTGCCTGCGCGGCGACGATTCGGCGGCGGCGGGGCATGCCTTTGTGCTGTGCGAAGGTAACGAGGCGCAGGATTTTCTGGACGCGTTGTCAGCACTGGCACAAACCTTGAACGCGCCCTGCTGAACCGCGCTCAAACTCGCAGAGGTCTCTGCGCGCGCAGATGGGTTGGGCAGTGCTCGCCGCTGTCCAGCACCGGAATCATGCGTTCCCAGATGCCAATATTCTGCGCGACGAAATCGCGCCCCACCCGGGCGGCCGCCTGCTCGCCCTCGATCCCGCGCAGCCGCTCCAGTTCCAGCCGGGCCTGCTGCCGATACCAGGTGTTGCGCGACACGGTTTCGATGGCCTCGAACCCCGCGGCGCGCATCGCGGCCTCATAGCGCGCGGGTGTCGCCATGCCGAAATCCAGCCCCTCGGCGGCAACATAAGCAGCCATCGCGGGCGAGATCGCTTCGGTGCCGATCAGCCAATCCGATGCCAGGAACCAGCCTCCGGGTCTGAGGACGCGAAACACCTCGGTCATCAGGGCCGTCTTGTCGGGAATGTGGACGATGGAATCCTTGGAGAACACCACATCGAACCGCGCATCGCCAAACGGCAGCGGACCGGGCGAGACCTTGGCAAGGTCAATGCGGTCGGCGAGCCCGGCGCGCGCCACCAGCGTGCGGGCACGGTCCAGTACCGGATCCTCGACGTCGATACCGGTGACATGCGCGGCCCCATGCCGCTGCACCAACGCCACGTCGATCCCTCCGGCGCCGCAACCGATGTCCAGCACGGACAGGCCACCGAGGTCGTGGTTGCCTAGGATGCGCGCCACCTCGTCAGGGCCGCCGGGCGACAGGAATCCCTCGCCCCACAGCGTTTCCAGCATGGCGATCAGGCGCGGGGGGTAGTGATCGGTCACGGCTGTTCCTCGCTTTGGGAATAGCGGTGATGCACGCAAGCCAGCTTGTTCCCGTCGGGGTCGCGCAGATAGGCGGCATAGAAACCCGGCTCATATTGCGGGCGAACGCCGGGCGGGCCCTCGTCGCGGCCGCCATGCGCAAGGCCTGCGGTATGGAAAGCGCGGACCTGCGCGGCACTGTCGGCACGAAAGGCCAGCATTGTGCCGTTGCCCGATGTGGTTGCCCGTTGATCGAACGGCGAGCACAGCCACAGGCCGAACCCGTGGTCGTAATCCTCGCCCCAACCCGCCCAGCCTGGCGCCCAGTCGGGCAGGCGTGGCTGACCCATCACCGCCATCACCGCATCATAGAACCGTACGGCGCGGGGCAGATCGTCGGTTCCGAGCGTAGCGTAGAGCAGCATGGCGTTTCTCCTCAAAGCGGCCCCGGCCGGTATACGGCCCGGCCCTTGAACAGGGTCAGCAAGACCTTTGTGGCGCTGATACGATGCGGCGGGCAGGCGAAAATGTCCTGATCCAGCACGATCAGATCGGCCGAATGGCCGACCCGCAACCGCCCGGAATAAGCGCTGCGCCAGCAGGCCGCGGCGGCCTGCGCGGTATAGCCCAGCACGCATTCGGCGACCGTCAGTGCCTGATCGGGCAGGAAGGGTTCCCGTGCGCCCTCGGCCAGCGGTGCCTGCCGCGTAACGGCGGTTTCGATGATTTCGAACGGATTCAGCGTGCTGACCGGCCAGTCCGACGACAGGCACCAGTCGGCGCCCGCATTCAACATCCGGCGAAACGCATAGGTGAGCGGGCGCCGCACCGGGCCGATCATGTCAAGGGCGATGTCGGGCACCACAGGATCGAGCCGCGCCCAGAGCGGCTGGATATTCGCCGTCGCCAGCCCCTGAAGGCGCGCGAAATCGTCGGCGGCCAGCACCTGAAGATGCGCCAACTGATGGGCGGAGGGCCAGGTTCCGTTGGCCCTGCGCGCGGCCTCCAGCCCGTCGAGCGCCCGGGCGGCGGCGGCGTCGCCGATAACATGGACATGAATGGCAAAGCGCGCGGCATCGAGGGCGGTGAACAGCACCCGTGTCTGATCGGCGCCGAACATACACGGCGCGTTGCCGCCCACCCTGTCTGCATAGGGGGCAAGGCAGGCGGCGGTGCGGTTCTCGAAGACGCCGTCCATGAAGAATTTCGCCGAATGGACGTGGAAGTCCGGCCCCGGATGCGCCGACCGCAGCGCAACCAACCGCATAAGGGCGGATTCGGGCGTATCCGCCTCGGTGACGAGCGCCGCCCCTGCGACGCGCAGCGTCAGTCGATCCTCGGCCAGGGCGCGGGCATAGAGTCGCGCCTCCAGCGCGGTGATCCGCGGGTCCAGCACGCCGGTGATGCCGTGGGCGTTGGCATGGGCCTGCCCGGCCAGCAGACCCTCTAGCCAATGATCGTCGGTCAGGCCGGGAAGGCGGGCAATGGCCCAAGGGATTGCCTCTTCGTGCAACATGCCGGTGGCGCAGCCCCGGGAATCGCGCAGGATATGGCCGTTTGGCGGGTCCGGGGTGTCATCGTCGATTCCGGCCAGAACCAGGGCGCGGCTGTTCAGACAGGCGCTGTGGAAAGAGCTGTCATAGATCACGACCGGGCGGTCGTTCGGGGCCCGGTCCAGCAAGGTGGCGTTCAGATTGTGGTCGCCAAACAACCCGGGTTGCCAGCCGGTGCCGATCACCAGAGGCAGGTCGGGGTGGGCCCGCGCATGGGCAGTCAATGAGGCCAGCAACGCTGCCTCATTTGTGACCTCATACAATGGGGCGGCGGTGGCCAGATCCGTCCCGCCCGAAAGCAGATGCACATGCGCGTCCTGAAACCCCGGCAGAACCAGCCGCCCGCCCGCATCGATCCGGGCGGCGGCTTGTGGTGCCTCACCCTGCCCCAGCGCGACGATGACGCCGTCCCGCACCAGTATCCACGCGGCGCGGGGGCAGGCCGGGTCCATCGTCCGCACCATGGCGTTGTGAATCAGAAGGTCACTCAAGACGGAGCTCCTCCAGCCGGTGCCAATCCTGCGCGGGGATCACCTGCGCGGCGCTCGTCACGTCACGGGTCCAGGCATACAAACATAGGAACGGCACCGGCCCCACCTTGGTGAGATGCGGCTGCATCGGCGGGTTCCAGACCGGCTGATGCGCGGCCTTGATGACAAGCGGGCGGTCGGGTCCGAACCGCCAGCCATGCGGGCCGGTCAGCGGGGCGTAGAGTTCCGGCGCGGGATGGGCATGGTCGCGGTAGAGGACATGCGGCGCGATCAGGAACAGGCCGAGGTCGAAATCCGTTGCCGGAATCGCCGCATCCTCGCCCAGCAGCGATGCAAAGGCGTGATTGCTGGCAAAGCTCTCGCCGATGGTATCGGGGGCGTAACCGTCATAGCTCTGCCAGCGCAGCAGGGGCGTGGCCGTGGCGATGGCCCCCGCAAGGCCGGGGTGGGTGCGCGTCAGTTCTCGCAGCGCCGCGGGCAGATGGGCGCGCGTCACCGGATTGGTGTCGGCGCCCGGTGACACCGGGCCGTCGCGCCAGATCGCCAGACCCGTGCGCACCTCGGCGATGCCGTCGCCGGGCAGTTCGGCCAGATACCGGTCTGTTTCGCCCAGCAAGGCGCGGATTGCACCAACCGGATCGGGCGGCGCGTCGGCCGGCAACGGCAGACCGCGGCGCGCGAATTCGGCGGCCGGACCCTCGGCATCGTCCGCCGCGGCGCTGCGATAGGCCTCGAGCTGATCTTCGCTCAACCTCCCCTCGTGCCACAGGGTCATAGCCCGGGCATAGCGCGCGCGCCCCGATCCCGGCGCCCCGGGCGCTATGCCCAAAAGCCCGGTCATGAGCCCGACCGGAAAGCCATGCGCGCATCACGGTCGCGGCGCTTTTCTGCCCGGCGCAGCAGCCAGCCCGCCAGCGCCACCCCAATCCCGACTGTAACAACAATCAGGGTTGCCAGCGCGTTGACATCCGGCGTCACGCCCAGCTTGACCTTGGACCAGATGAGCAGCGGCAGCGTCGTCGCCCCCGGCCCCGTGGTGAACGAGGTGATGACGACGTCATCGAGCGAGATGGTGAAGGCCAGCAGCCAGCCCGAGACGATAGCGGGCGAGATCACCGGCAAGGTGACGTCGCGCAGCACCTGCCAGGGGCGGCTGCCCAGATCCATGGCGGCCTCTTCGATGGCGCGGTCGGCGGTGGCGAGGCGCGACTGCACCACCGTTGCAACAAACACCATGGAAAAGGTGATATGCGCCAGCGTCACCGTCAGGAAACCGCGCTGCGCAGGCCAGCCTGTCCATTGCGCCAACAGGATGAACAGCATCAGCGTGGCGATGCCGGTGATCACTTCGGGCATCACCAAGGGCGCCGTGACCATGCCGCTGAACACTGTCCGCCCCCGGAAGCGCCGGAACCTTGCCAGCGCGATTCCGGCCATGGTGCCGAGGATGGTGGCCCCGGTCGCCGAGACGAAGGCGATCTTGAGGGACAGCACCATCGCCGCCCAGACCTGCCGGTTGGTCCAGAGCGATTCATACCAACGTGTCGAGAACCCGCCCCAGACTGTCGCCAATCGCGCGCCGTTGAAGGAATAGACGATCATCGACAGGATCGGGATGTAGAAAAACGCAAAGCCGAAGGCCAGCATCGAGATCAGGAACACCGGGCGGCGCCTCATTGCGCGCCCCCATCCAGCCGGTCGGTGCCTTCAGCCCGGGCGTTGAACCGGGCATAGAGCAGCGTCGGCCCTACCATCAGCACCAGCAGCACCACCGCCACCGAAGAGGCCATCGGCCAATCGCGGGCAGAGCTGAATTCGTCAGAGATCACCCGACCGATCATCGGCAACGAGGCGTCGCCAACCAGCGTGGGGATGACCAGCTCTCCGGCGGCGGGAATAAACACCAGCAGGCCCCCGGCGATGATCCCCGGCACGGATTGCGGCAGTGTCACATCGCGGAACACGCCAAAGGGGCGGGTGCCCAGATCCATCGCCGCCTCGTCCAACGCGCGGTCCAGCCGTTCGAGATTGGCGTAGAGCGGCAGGATCATGAACGGCAGGTAGGTATAGACCATGACCAGCACCACGGCGAAATTCGAATGCATCATCGGGATGTGGCTTAGCGTCATGGCCTGCGGTGTGAGCAGGTTCCACAGATCGGTCAGCATTCCGTTGAACCAGGAATTGCGCCCCATCAACCCCATCCACGCATAGACTCGCAGCAGGAACGAGGTCCAGAACGGCAGGATGACCAGCATCAGCAGGATGCCTCGCCAGCCGGGGCTGACACGGGTAAGCCCCAGCGCCATCGGATAGCCGATGAGCAGGCAAAAGAAGGTGGCGATGGCGGCGTTGGCCAGCGAGGTCAGGAAACTGCGGACATAGATCCCGTCGGTGAACAGGCGCGCATAGCCTTCGAGGTTGATGACCGGGTTTTCACCACCATAGCCGAACGGCGGCGCGGTGGGGGTGCGGGTGGCGACGCTCATCGCCAGCACGATCAGGAAGGGCAGCAGGAACAGCACAAGCAGCCAGAGGTAGGGAATGGCGATAATCAGATCGCGCCACCCCCTTCGGTCGAACCAGTCTGCGAGGCAGGCGACGGGGCGCATGGGTCAATCCCTCAGCAGGATCGCCGCGCCGGGCTCGAAGGTTACGAAAACCTGCTCGTCCCAGTCGGGATTGGCGGCGCCGCGTCTTGCGTTGACCGCATGCACGCTCAGCAAGGCGCCCGATGGCAGTATCACCCGATACAGGCTGTCCTTGCCGAAATAGGCCAGATCCTTGACAGTCCCGGCGATCACGTTGGCGCCGTCGGGCCTTTCGCGCGACAGGCGCACTTTCTCTGGTCGCAGGGCCAGCGTCAGCGTGTCGCCCGGCCTGGCGTCGAGTCCGCTGGCCACCGTGACCGGCCCGGCGAAATCGGGCATCTCCAGCGTCACCACCCCGGCTGCGGCTGTCGTCACGCGGCCTTCGAACTGGCTGATCGTGCCGAGAAATCCGGCAACAAAGCGCGAATTGGGGTTCTCATACACCTCCGAGGGCACGCCGACCTGCCGCACCTGCCCCTTGTCCATCACCGCCAGCCGGTCGGCCAGCGTCATCGCCTCTTCCTGGTCATGGGTCACGACGATGAAATTGACCCCGGTGCGCGCCTGAATCGCCATCAGCTCGAACTGGGTGTGTTCGCGCAGCTTCTTGTCCAGCGCCGCCAGCGGTTCATCCAGCAGCAGCACCTTGGGTTGGCGGGCCAGCGCGCGGGCCAGCGCCACCCGCTGCCGCTGCCCGCCGGAAATCTGATGCGGTTTGCGGTCGCCAAAGCCGGTCATCTGCACCAGATCGAGCATCTCGGCGACCCGCGCCTTGCGTTGCGCGCGGGTCAGGGGTTCGTGTTTCAGCCCGTAGCCGACGTTCTTTTCCACACTCATATGCGGAAACAGCGCATAGGACTGGAACATCATGTGGACAGGCCGGTTCCAGGGCGGAATCGCCGTCATGTCCTGCCCGTCGATGCGGATTGTCCCGGCGCTGGGTTCCTCGAAGCCCGCCAGCATGCGCAACAACGTGGTCTTGCCACAGCCCGAGGCGCCCAGAAGGGCAAAGCATTCGCCCTTCTGGATACTCAGCGACACGTCCTTGACCGCCGGAAAGCTGCCGAAATACTTTGAAACCCCGTCGATCTCGATGAACGGTGCGCCGGAAGGCGCCTCGGGAGGCATCTCAGCCCGCCTTGATCTGGGTCCAGATGCGGGTCAGCTCGCGCTCCTGCTCAGGCGTTTGCGGCTGCGTGGTGTACATGCGCGCGCGCGTTTCAGGATCGGGATAGACCGCCGGATCATTGGCGATGGCCTCGTCAAGGAACGGGGTCGCGGCGGCGTTGGCGTTGGCATAGCCGGTGTAATTGGTGCAGGCGGCGATGACCTCGGGGCGTAGCAGATAGTCGATGAAGCGATGAGCGTTCTCGACATGCGGCGCGTCGGCCGGGATCGACCACAGATCGAACCATGCGGGCGCCCCGGTGCGTGGAACGTAATAGGCCAGTTCCAGCTCGATCGCGGCTTCCTCGGCGCGGGCTGCGGCGACAGCGTAATCGCCCGACCAGGTGTTGACGGCGCAGACCTCGCCGTTCGGGATGGCGGTCAGATAGTTCGCGTTGTCGAAGGTGGTGATATAGGGACGGATCGCTGCAAAGGCCTCGGCCATGCGGGCGTATTCGGCGGGCCCGGCGGTCGAGGGATCGATGCCCAGCCAACTGAGCACCGTAAAACCGATGTCGGTGGGGCTGTCGAGGATCGACAATCCGCAATCGGCCAGCGCCGCGGCGTTTTCGGGCAGGAAAATGGTGTCGAGGCTTTGCAGATCGGCGTTCGGCAGGCGTTCGCGGATCATGGCCAGATTATAGGTGAAGCCGACCGAACCCCACATATAGGGCACGCCGTACTGATTGCCGGGGTCATAGCCGTCGACGATGCGCAGAACTTCGGGATCGAGATTGCTCCAGCCGGTCAGTCGCGTCCGGTCAATGGGTTGATAGACCCCGGCCCGGATGAACTCGGGCATCGAGATACCCGCCATCAGCACCACGTCATAGCCGGTTGATCCGGCCAGCAGCTTGGCCTGCATTTCCTCGGAACTGGCGTAAAGGTCATAGACCACCCCCAGCCCGGTCTCGGCCTCGAAATCGGCGATGGTGGATTCGCCGATATAGTCCGACCAGTTGTAGACATTGACCGTCGCCGCCTGCGCCCAGGACGGGCGGACATAGGGCATGGCAAGACCGCCGGACAGAACGGCGAGCGTGGAACGTCGGGTGAGCCTCATCGTTGATCTCCGCTGTTGGTTTGGCCGTTTTTCGCCGCTTGTTCAGCAGATCATGGGGCCGTGCCCCGATCCCTGCCAAGCGATTCTTGATTGAGGGTGGCAATGTCCTGCTCGGCCGGGGCCTCGGTCCGGTGCATGACGGGCAAGAGCTGGCGCAGCCGGTCGTGATGGCGGCGCACGCCGTATTCAAGATCGGACAGGTGAAACCCGTCGAACGCCTGCGAAGTCATCGCTTCGTTCGACCAGATCGTCAGTTGCTGATCCTCGGCCGAGGTGTCGCGGTCTATGCGCTGCGCCAGATAACGCGCCAGCTTTTGCCGCCGGTCCTCGACCGGCTGACGGTAGAGGCGGCCGGTCAGCCGGGTCTTGCGGGCGCTCAGTGGCAGGTCGTGATAGAATTGCGCACCCTCGGGCGTGAAGGCAAAGACGGTATTGGGGAAAAGCCCGTAATAGGCCCAGCTTTGGCGCAGGTGATCGGGAAGGTGCGGCTGTTCGGCGCTGGTGCTCAGATAGTGGCGCACCGACCAGCGTTGCCCGGGCTTGTCACCAAAGAACCCGAACGAGGCATGCAACCCGCCCCGCAGATAAAGATCCCGGTAATCGCGGCCGTAAAGCTCTTGTAGCGATGGGTGCGCGAGCGGCACATGATACCCCTCGTTATCCACGTCACGCACCGATTTCCAGTTCACAGGCAGATCGGTTGTCCAGCTTGGCTGCGCGACAGGCAGCATTCCGGCGGCATCATAGGCGCCGAAATCGGCGGCGAAGGGGGCCAGAAGGTCTGCCAGCGGCGGCTGGGGACCGGGGTGAAAACGCAGGAAGATGAAACCGTGGAACAGGTCCATCTCAATCGGTTTCAGGCCGAAATCCCGCCTGTCCATCTCTCCGAAGCTGCCGGGCTGCGCTGCGCCCCTCAGGGTGCCGTCGAGGTTATAGACCCAGCCGTGAAACGGACAGACCAGCGCGCCGCGGCACTGCCCCTGCGCGCCGTCCACCACCCGCGCGCCGCGGTGGCGGCAGAGGTTGTGAAAGGCCCGCACGGTGCCATCCTTGCCGCGCACCACCAGAGCGCGCTCGCCCAGCAGGTCGAACGCCAGCCAGTCGCCGGGCGAGGGGATGTCGTTGACATGGCCGACCACCTGCCAGTGGTTCAGGAACACATGCTCCTTCTCCAGCGCGAACAACGAGTCGGAATGATAGGTCCAGGCGGGCAGGCCAGAGCGGTCCCAGTCATCGGGCACCGGGATGGAGCGGAACGGGATCGAGATCACGGGCAATCCTCCAGATGCGTCCGAACCCAGCGGTGGAACCGGTGGATTTCGTATTCCTCGGGCATCAGACGTGCAGCAGTGAACGCGGGCGAGCGCAGGCCGCGCTGGTTCATCTCGCAGGCGTCGGCGTCCTGCTGCATCACCAGAGTGGCAAAACCGGCGATAGCGGCCGCATCAAAACCGGGTTGCGCGAGGGTTTCACGGGCGAAATACCATTCGGCGCTGAGACGGGTTTCCTCAGGGCCGAGCGGTTCGAGCCGGACAGCGCGCACATGATCGACATGGGCCACGACAAAGAGCGATGGCCAGAGCGTGACGAAGGTGTGCCCCGCCTGCCGCTCAGCCGGTGTCAGGCCGGGGAACACCGGGCCGCAGGGCTGGCCCGACGGGGTCCAGCTTTGGGCGCCGGGCGTCAGGGCGGGCGCGGCGCGCTGATCCGGGGTCCAGCCCGAGGCTTCGTTGGCGGCCATGATCCCCTCCGCATAGACGGGCACCCGGTCGCACAGTTCAGGATGAATGCCC
>JAANMY010000488.1_pt1 | contig 55589 bp, 33 predicted proteins | sample 7279691 | NCBI WGS metagenome assembly JAANMY01 (sample SAMN14094543, study PRJNA606508) | bioreactor metagenome | isolation source: A lab-scale SPAN reactor treating ammonium-rich wastewater day 388 | place: Ireland: Galway | collected 2018-02-07 | reverse complement strand
TTCGCTTGCCAGATCAAGGACCGCCGCCTCGACGCGGTCCTTGCGGCGCTGCCAGGCGGTGCCGCCGAGTTTCGACAGTTCCGGCTCGGTATGAGCGCCGCCGACGTACTTCTGGACCAGCTCGATCTTCGACGCCGGGACGTAGAGGCGCGTGCCCTCGCGAAACTCGAGGATGAGGTGTTCCTCGGACTGGCCGTTCTTCGCGACGACCTGCATGCCGCGGTAGCGTCCGATGCCGTGGCTGACGTGAACGACGAGATCCCCTTCTTGCAGGTCGAGGAAGCTGTCGATGGCCCGCGACTCCAGGCGGCGCCGCGGCAGGACAGTGCGCACCTCCTCGCGGTGGAACAACTCGCGATCGCTGAGAACGACTACCCCCGTTGCCCCCTCACCCCCCCCTCCCCCCTCGTGGGGGAGGGGGGCCGGGGGGGTGAGGGGGAGCAGCAGCCGGAACCCCGCGCGGACGCGGCCGAGCACCAGGCGCAGCCGATCGGACTGGGCCAGCTGGCCGGCGGCGAGAACCTCGCCCAGGCGCTTGCGCTCGCCGTCGTTGTGGCAGGCGACCATGACGACGTCGCCGGAGGCGGCGCTGTCGAGTTCGTCGCGCACCTTCGTCACGTCGCCGCTGAAGCGCTCGACCGATTCGACCTTGAGGTGACACGTCGCCTCGACGGTCGGACTCGGCAGCGCCGAGACGTGGACGCTCGGGAAGCGCAGCAGTTGTTGCAGCGACCCCTCGACCGAGAACAGTCCGCGCACGTCGGCGGTCCGCTCCAGGAAGAGCTTGCCCTGCTCGTAGAGTTCCCCCGGCTCGACCAGGACGACCCACGCATCGGCCGGGAGGTAGTCGCCCAGGTGGCCGCGCGACGGGGCGTCGTTGCCGTTCGCCTCCGGGTCGTAGCCGGCTGCGATGATCGCGACCGAGGGCACCTCGTCGAGGCTGCGCTGGGTATCCGGGGCGAACGGGCGGATCGACTCGACCTCGTCGCCGAAGAACTCAATCCGGTGAGGCTGCTCGGCATCGGGAGAGAAAACGTCGAGAATGCCGCCGCGGCGGCTGAACTCGCCGGGCAACTCGACCGCCTCCATGCGCTGATAGCCGTGTTCGACGAGCCAGCGCGTGAACTCTTCCAGGTCGAGCCGTTCACCAGCGTGGATCCGGCGCTGGCGGCGCTGCAGTTCCGCGCGGTCGGGGACCGGCTGGAGGGCGGCCTGCATGGTGGTGATGAGGTAGCGCGGCACTTCGGCCGCCTGAAGCTGCTTGAGGAGGCGCAGGCGTTGACTGGCAACCTCGTCCACGACGCGCGCGCCGACCGGCCAGGCGTCCCAGGCTGGGAAGACGGTCGGACGAAGGCCGGCGAAGCTGAGGACGTCCTCGCACCACGGGTCGGCGTCGCGCGGATGGGCGAGGACGATGACGAGAGTACTCGGGGCGTGCAGGCCGAGGGCGGCGGCAGCGAGGGCGGCGGCGGAGTTCCAGGCGCCATCGATGGTCGCGGCGCGGCCATTCTTGAGGGCGGCAACGACGGGCTGGAATCCTTCCGTCCTCTGCACGGCGACCGTCAGATCCTTCAGGCCGGCCACCTCCTCGCGGACGGCCGGCGGCGCGCCGGTCTGTTCTGCCATGAATCGTCGTCCCCGCTCTACTCGATAGGTCTCCCCTTCATTGTAACAAGGAACCAGATTCGTCCGAGCCCGAAGCAGCAGCGCGGGACGAGTCGTGTCCCGCGCTGCTGCTTCGGGCTCGGAAAAGCCCCGGACCTTCGCTTACTTGCCGCGGCGTTCGCGCTCCAGCGGCGTCACCCACAGATAGATGCGGTGCTCGCGGCCGTTCGGCGGCGTGTACGTCACCTCGCGCTTCGGCTTGACGCCCTCCATGTTGAAGTCGTGCGAGACGATGCGGCACCCGGGCTTGAGCTTCTCCAGCTGCGGGATCAGCTTGACGTTCAGCTGCGGCAGCAGGTACAGCGTGATCACGTCCGCCTTGCTCAGGTCGAGCGTGAAGATGTCGCCCTGCTTGATCGTCACCAGTTGCTTGACGTTGTTCTTCGCGACGTTTTCGAGCGACTCCTTGACGCGGACCGGGTTGATGTCCCAGCCGAACGCCTTGACGCCGTACTTCTTGGCGGCGGTCACCGGGATGCGGCCGTCGCCGCAGCCGAGGTCGTAAACGATCTCGCCCTTGCGGACGTCGGTCATCTCGAGCATCTTCTCGACCACCTCGTAAGGCGTCGGGACATAGATCACGTCCGGCTCACGGGTCGGCTGCCTGTCCTGGCCGCGCGCGTCCGCGGGCGGCCAGGCAGAGCTGACGCCGAGGAACAGGGCCAGGCCGGGGACGAACAGTAGCAAGGCGCGTCGCATGATGGTGGCTCCTGAGCTAGTCGTTACGGTCGTGCGAATGGGCCTCTCCGGGCATGAGGTCGGCCGCCAGGTTACGCCGGCGCGAGAAGATGTAGAACGGAATGCCGACCAGCACCAGCCCGGCGCCGACGATGCCGAGCTGGCCGGCAAACCGGATGCCGCTGTAGAGCATGTAGCCGCAGGTGGCGCAGAACAGCAGCGGAACGATCGGAAACAGCGGGACGCGGAACGGCCGCTCGACGTTCGGCTCGTTGATACGGAGGACGAACAGCGACAGGCCGGCCATCAGGAAGAACAGCCAGAAGATCGGGGCCGAGCACTGCAGCAGCGGGAAGAAGCCGCCGGCGTACCAGCGCGTCACCTCCTCGAACCCGAGCCAGCTCAGCCCTTCGTTGATGTAGCCGCGGCCCTGCGGCGTGCCGACCATCACCAGCATGCTCAGGGTGATGAGCATCTGCAGCAGCAGCGACCAGATCGGCGTGCCGAGCCCGCGGCTCCACCGCCCCAGCGGGGCGAACAGGCTGTAGTCGCTCCCGAGCGTGGAGTAAATGCGCGAGCTGGTGTAGATCAGCCCGTTGACCGCTGCCAGCGCAGAGATCATGACGAGGATCGACATCGCGATCTGCCCGTACTGCCCGACCTCGCCGGGCAGCAGGCCCAGCGTGTGGGCGGCGATCTGATTGGATTCTTCCGCCCGATCGACGCCCAGGCCGAACAGGTAAGCGGCGTTGACCAGGACGTAGATCAGCGCGACGAGAGCCGTCCCCCCCAGCAGGGCGCGCGGCAGGTTGCGGTCCCGGTCACGCACCTCGGCAGCGACGAACGCGGCGTCGTTCCAGCCGCCGTACGCGAGCATGATCAGCACCATCGGCCCGGCCAGCAGGACAAGGATGTTGCTCGGGTCGAACACGTTGATCGTCTTGACCTGGACTGCCGGCGCATCGGCCGGGGCGCCCTGGCGGGTGAAGACCTTGACCGTCTGGCCCGGCTTCAGCTGCGCGGCCGTGTTCTTGCCGGCGTCGCCCTCGTCCTGGCGGTTGATGGTGACGCGCGTGTCCTTGCCCGAGACGGCGAACGTGCGCTGCTGGCCGTCCTCCGGGGCGCGGACGACGACCTGCGTTTTCGAGGCCGAGGTCACCTCGCCGACGAACACGTCCTGGGCCTGCGGCGCCGGGGCCGTGAACGCGAAACCGAAGCCGGCGACGATGATGGCGAGCAGACCGAGCAGCTTGATCAGCGACAGGATGTTCTGGGCCGTCTTGCCGAGGACGACGCCCAGCATGTTCACCAGCGTCAGGACGACGACCGCCCCGGCTGCGTACAGGATCGTCGGCGACAGGTCGAACCCCAGGATGGTGTACGGATCCAGGGACCACCACTTCGTGCTGGTCGCCAGGCCGTGCGTGTAGTCGGCGAACGCCGACGCCATCATGCCGACGCTCGCCGTCTGGACCACGGCGAGCTGCGCCCACCCGAAGAGGTAGCCGGAGAGCGGGCCGTAGGCGCGCGTCAGGTAGTTGTAGTCGCCGCCCAGACGCGGGTAGGCCGTGGCCAGCTCGGCATAGCACAGCGCCCCGATGAACGCCAGCACCCCGCCGAGAACCCACATGCCCAGCGCGACCCAGTGGTTGCCGACGTCGTGGAAGATCTCCGGCGGCGTGACGAAGATCGTCGAGCCGATGACGATGCCGACGATGATACTGACGGCATCCCACAGGCCCAGCTGCGGCCTGACGGGCTGGGGTTCGCTCTCGGGGGAACTCATGCGCGGCGTCTCCGGCGGGCTGCTCGAGGGTAGCGTAGCAGCCTTTTTACTGGACTCGCCCCGGCATTGCCAACCTCTCCGCGGCGCAAAACGGCCGACACCAGTCCGGAGCGCCAGCGCCGGGCGCTCAAGGTTGGCGGGGCTCGCTCTGTCTCCCGGCGGCGGGCGCCTTCGGCGGGACCGCCCAGCGCAGCAGCTGCAGGCCGAGGAAGAGCGCGAACACCGGCAGGATCAGCCACCCCAGCCACGGGAACCAGCGCGACAGGATCAGTAGCACCAGGCTGCCCCACAGCAGACTGCACCCGACCAGCGTCATCGTGCCCTTGAACCCGGCCTCCTCCGTCGCCTCCTGGTATTCGAGTGTGCTCGCCCGCCGCCGGGCCACGCTGCGCCGCGCCGCGTCGTCCAGTTCCAGGCTGCGGACGGCGTCCTGCCAGGTCAGCGGCGGCACAATCGGCGACCCGGCCGGCAGGGGTGGGGGCTCGCGGGTCGTCACGGCCTCGGGTCGCGCCGCAGTGGTGACCGCCTCCGCCAGCTCCGGCCGGACCAGACCAGAGGCGAGGGTCGGTTGACCGACCGCCCCCAGGTGGGGGAGGCGCGCGGCCTGGTGGACCGCCAGCGCGGCCTCGAACGCCTCGACCACGGCCGGCCACGGGTTCCAGGTGTTCCACGTCTCCTCGCACACCACCCCCGACTCATCGCGCCGAGTCAGTCGCGCCGGTCCGGGCCACCCGTGCGGGAACACCAGCTCGGTGCGGTCGTAGCGGCCCAGCACCGCGGCCCGCCAGCGCGGCTCAGGGTGGTTCGGTACGCACGTCACCTGAAACAGCCCGCCGCGCTCGAAGCGCCCGGCCAGCACGAACGGCTGGTCCGGCTCCAACTCCTCCGTGGCAGCGTAGGCGAAAACCTCGCCGACCTCGCCGCCCAGCGCCCGTAACACATCCCACCCGGGAACGGACGGCCGGTATCCCGGCGTGTCGTGGTCCACCAGAACGGCCTCGGCGGCGCAGTACTCGACCTCGACGAGGCGCGGCGGTCCCTCGCTGTGGGTCAGCTCCGCGAGGCGCTGGATGCCCAGGTGGAGGACGGCGGGCAGCAGCGGCAGCACCAGGCGGCGCGCGTCGATCTGGAGCATGGCCGCCTCGTAGGCGGTGTCGGGCGAGTCGTCAACGGGGTGGACGCACAGGACGTGACGCTCGGACTGCAACGCGCGGCGGAGCTGAGCTGGGCGGTCAGCAGGGCTGCCGGCGACGATGACCGCCTCGACGCCGGGATCGGCGAGCACCTCTTCCAGGTCGCCGACGGTGCGCGGGCGCACGTCCCAGCGGCGCAGGTACTCGGCCCCGACCGGCGGGCCGCTGTAGACCGCCAGCAGGTGCCGGCCGGATTCGACGAGGGCGCGGGCCACGTCGAGCCCGTCGGGGTGATCGCCCAGCAGTGCAAAGCGCATCAGTCGTCCGCCTCAACTGTCCCAGACCCGAAGTGAGTCCGGTCCATTCAGTATAGAGGAGGAGGGCGTCAGGATGGTTTGAATAGCAGGCGGCGCTGTCCGAGCCCGAAGCGTCAGCGCGGGAGAGAGACAGGCACCCGCGCGGGCTGCCAGGCGGTTACCTCGACCTTTGGGGCTGGCCGTTTGTCCTCGCGGTCGGCAGGGCGTTCCGGTCTGGCGGGCGCCAGATCGGCTTTCTCTCTTCGGGGGATCCAACCTTTCTGGTCCGACTTCCGGTTCCCGTCGGTCGGTGCGTTGTTGGCCGGCGATTCGCGGAACAGGCTGGCGATGAGCCAGACGGTCAGGATCGCGATCAGAGCGATTCCTGCTCCCACGACCCAGCGGCCCGCGCCGGCTCCCGGCGGTTGTTCAACGGCCTCCTCCTTGACTTCCGTCACGATGCCCGCCCAGAACGGATCGGTGGGGGAATCGCCCCCGTCGTTCACCGGGACGGTGGCCCGCTTCCCGGTCGCCGCCGGCACCGCCTGCCAGATGCGCGGCTCGTTCAGCAGCGTTTCCAGCTCCGCCGCCAGCGCTGCGGCTGTCGGAAAGCGGTCCGTCGGCTTCTTGGCCATCAGCTTGTAAACGATATCGGCCAACGCCGCCGGCACGTCGGGGCGCAGGATCTCCAGCAACTTCGGCTGCTCCATCTGGTGCTTGAGCAGCTTCTCCAGGGGCGACCCACCCGGAAACGGCACACTCGCGGTCAACAGGAAGTACAGCGAACAACCCAGGCTGTACAGATCGGCGCGGCCGTCCACCGTATGCGAGGAAATCGACTGCTCGGGCGCCATGTAGTCCGGCGTCCCCATGACCATGCCGACCTGCGTCAGCGTTCCCGACACCTCGCCGGCAACCGCTTCGTCCTGGCGGGCCAGGCCCATGTCCAGGATCTTGATGATCCCCGCGCCCGGAGCGCGGGTGAGGAGGAGGTTGGCCGGCTTGATGTCGCGATGCACCAGGCCGCGTTCGTGCGCGTGCTGCAGGCCGAGCGCCGCCTGCCGGATGTACGCGCACGCCAGAGCCGGCGACGACGGGCCGTGCTTGCGCACCAGCCGGACGAGGTCGATTCCGTCTACAAATTCCATCGCGAAATAGTGCGTACCGTTCACCTCGTCAGCGTCGTACGCGCGGACGACATTGACATGATCGAGCTGGGCGGCGGCCCGGATTTCGCGATAGAAACGGCGCACGGCGTCGGCGCTATTCAGCCGCTCCTTGCGGATCAGCTTCACCGCACAGACACGGCCGAGCTTCCAGTTTCGCGCCCGGAAGACGGTGCCCATGCCGCCCTCGCCCAGCCGGTCGAGCAGGATGTAGGAACCGAGGAGCAACAAGTCCCCGCGGTCCTGCAACAACAGGTTGGCCTGGTAGGCGGTGAGCCAGCCGCGTTCGAGCAACTCGCGGGCCAGCGCCTTCGACTCGTGGTCCGCGACGGCGCGGCTCCTGAGTTCGTCGAGCTGGTTGGCCGGCAACACGTGGAGCCGGTCCAGCTCGGCAATCAGGTGTGCGGTTGAAATAATGGGCGTCATTCGGTTTCTCTCATCGCTCCAGCGCGGCCCGCGCGCTGCGGGTCACCAGCGCGTCCGGGGCTCCGTTCGCCAGGGTTTGGAGCATCTCCCGTGCCTCGGGCGTGCCGAGATGTTCCAGTACCTCCACCGCTCGGAACGCGCGCAGCGCCGCGCCCGCAAGGCCCCCGGCCGTCAGTTTGGCACGGAGTTCCTCCAGACGGCTCTGGCTCTCCGCGGACGGCCCGGCGGCGAGCGCCCTGTCGAGTTCGGGCACGATCCGGTCGCCCAGCCGCAGCAGCTCCCGGGTCGCTCGATCACGCACCTTGAACTGAGCGTGGTCCAGCTGCCCGATCAGCTCCCCCAGGTGTTTCCTGTCGAGCGGGGCTGCCGGCTCCAGACGCGCCTTGAGGAAAGCGGCGGCGTCCCGCGGCGCGCCGACGAAGCCGCCGAGCGCCGCCCACGCCTTGCCGGCGTCCTTCGCGGCCAGCGCCTGCCACCACGCTTCGAGTTCGCCCGGCCGCGCTGTCCTGGCGGGTGGGGTGGGCCGCTTGATCCGGGTGACGTCCCAGATCAACGCGGTCGTATCGGCGCTGGCCGAGGCGAGTGTTTTTCCGTGGGGGGCGAAGGCAACGGCGTTGATCGCTCCGGTGTGGCCCGCCAGAACGGCCAGTTCCTGGCCGGTCACCACGTCAACGACGTGCAGGGTCCGGGCGGCACCGGCACGGACCAGCAGCTTCCCGTCGGGCGAGACGGCGAAGGTCAGGCTCGGCGTCTCGGCACCTGCCTGGCCGATCGGGACGTCTGCGAACGGATTCTCGCGGGCGGCCTTCTTCGTGGCCTTCTTCGCCGCCTTCCCCTTCTGGAGCCACTTGCCTCCATAAGTGTGACGCAGCTCCCCGGTGGCCAGCTCGTACAGTGTCACCGTCCCGTCACTCTCCTCCAGGGCCAGGCAGCGCCCGTCCGGCAAGAACGCGCCGTGCAGGACCGGGGCGACGCCCTCGGCGGGGTGCAGCGAGCTGACGGTTCGGCCGGTCGCGGTGTCGAGCAGGGTGATGGGAGTGCCGGGGCTGGCCTGAAAGGCGAGCACCTTGCCGTCCGCTGAGAACAGCAGCTTCTGCGCGTTCCGCGACGCAAGGCCCACCACCCCAAACCCCGGTCCGGCCTTGCCTGCAAATACCCCCTTGGCTCCCTTGACCGCGGGGACGCCGGGATCGGTCTCCAGGGTACGCAGCAGTTTCCCGTTCGGGACCGCATACAGCGCAATTCGCTCCTTCCCGGTCCTGGCCGTACCCAGGCAGGCGGCGAGGAGTTTCCCGTCCGGCGAGAACTGCAGCGGCTTCCGGTGAAGCGGGGTCGCCTCGATCTCGAGTTCGATCCGGCCGATCTCCTTGCCGGTGGCGGTGTCGAACAGGATCGCTTCGCGCATCTTGGCGACGCGGGCGGTGGCGGCGGTGGCGAACCGCTCCACCGCCACGCCGACACGGCCGTCTGGGCTGAGGATCGTCGGGCTTCCCGGGTCGGGGGGCAGGCGGACGGCGACCGTTCCCAGGCTCTTGCCCGTGGCCGCATCCCACGTCTGCGTCGTGCGGGCGGTCCGCGTCACCACCTGCCGGCCGTCCGACGCGAACCGGATAGAGGTCAACGACGCCGCGTCGCCCAGGCTCGGACCGATCTCCTTGCCGGTCGCCAGGTCCACGAACTGAAGTCCGGGGGACGATCCGGTGAGCATGAGGGTCTTGCCGTCGGGGGAGTAAACCGGGCCGCGGATCCCAGCGGCAGCCGCCGCGGCCTTGGCCTTGGCCTTGCTGAAGGGGGATCCGGCCGAGTCCGGGTCCACGAGGCCGGTCGCCCCGACCCGGTTGACGACCTCGCCGAGGAGCCTGGCGTTGGCCCAGTCCCAGACGCGGATCAGGCCGTCGGTGCCGAATGTGGTCAGCCGCTTGCCATCCGGCGACAGGGACGCGCTGGTGATCCTGGCCGCGGACTTGCCCGACTCGTCCGACCCCGACGGCATGCCGAAGCGGCGGATCTCCTTGCCCGAGGGGAACTCCCAGACGCACACCGACCCGTTCTTGCCGACAACGAGAACGCCCTTGCTGTCGGGGAGGAAGGTGGCGAACGCGAGCGTGCCGTTGTGGCGGAAGCGGACCGTGCCGAGCCGGGCGACGGCCCCGGGCGGCAGCGGGTCGCCGTAGGCGTCGGTGGCAGGAGGCGGCTGCCCCTGGGCTGCCTCGGCGACGAGGACCAGTGCGAGTGTCAGACATGCGAAGCGCACCAGGCCCCAGGGGGTGTCGCGCGATCCCCTTCGCGCCGGCGCACGGCCAATCTTCTCGAACATGACGCACCTCGCCTGGAGGAGAGAGCGAGCCCGATCGCGCTCCTCTGGTTGCGGCCTCGGTCCAGCGGTGATCGGTGTTAATGGTGATCGTATATGGGACTGGGAGAGGGTGCAAATAGAATCGGTGCAAAACGCCGAGACGCCGAGGCTCGGGCAGGTCCGGCGCCAGGCCGCAAGCGGCAAGGCATCTTCAAATGATCCGGTGCAGCGGACCGCCGGGCGCCGCCAGCGCGTCCACGCGCTGGCGGACCTGCGGGTCTTCTTCCAGCGGCGGGGCGTGGTGCGGCTTGCTGCGCGCGTCGATCACCAGCGCTCCCTCGCACCCCCAGTGCTTCTGCCAGGTGAACGCCCCGACTCCGTGTACGTCCGCCGCCGGGTTCGAGCGCGTGAACGTCACCCACAGAAAGTTGTGCAACGTCCGCGCTGCGAAGGCGCTGTCGTCCACCAGCACCACCAGCGGGAAGGTGTTCACCGGATCCGTTGCAGTTACCGCCTGACAGAAGCGCTTGACGGCCCGCTCGCGCTCCGGGGCGCCGGCCGCTCGTCCGCCCGCGTCCGCCTTCGTGAAGCGCGGCGCCTGCACCGCCAGCACACCAGGCAGGCAGACGTGCGGCTCACCGAATCCGTCGGGCAGCGTCAGCCCGGCGGGCACTGCGGTGGGCAGCGTGCGCCGCGGCGGGCCGGCGGCGGCGATCACCACCTTCGACCCCTCGTTGATACCGCTTCCCGAGTAGTCGAGTGTGTCGATCGTTGTCGCGGTGTGGAAGTGCAGGTCGGTCTGCCAATCGACTCGCTCCAGCAGATGCCGGAAGAACGCCGGGATGTCGTGCGGGTCGAGGTCCGGCGCGTCCTCCTTCGCGACGATGAGGAGGTATTTCGCGAGCGACAGCTGTCCCTGACCAAGGATGGCGCTGGCGCAGGTGAGCAGTTCCTGTGGCCTGCGGCGGGCGGCGTAGGGGACGTAGCGCTCGCTGCCGACCGCCAGCAGCAGCGGGTGGACGCCGGCCGCATCGACAGCGTGAACGGCATGGACACCCGGGACGACGGTCGGGATCACCGGGCCGGTCAGCTCGTGGATGATCGCCCCGAAACTGGTGTCCTCCTGCGGCGGCCGGCCGACGACGGTGAACGGCCAGACGGCATCCGGCCGGTGGTAGACGCGCTCGACGTTCAGCACCGGGAACGGGTGCGCCAGGCTGTAGTACCCCAGGTGGTCGCCGAACGGTCCCTCGGGCAGCTGCAGGTTCGGATCGACGGTGCCGCTGATCGCAAAGTCGGCGTCGGCGGCGAGCGGCAGCGGCGGGGCCGCGCTCCTCTCGTCGGACGGGTAGAACAGGCGAACACGCTGCCCGCCCAGCGCCCCGGCGAAGGTCAGCTCCGGCACCCCCTCGGGCAGCGGCATCACCGCCGCCAGGGTCAGGGCCGGCGGCCCGCCGACGAAGATGTTGACCCGCAGCGGTACGCCGCGCCGCAGCGCCGCCGCGTGGTGGACGCCGATGCCGCGGTGGATCTGGTAATGCAGGCCGATTTGCCGGTCCGGCTGGTACTCACCGCCGGACAGCTGCACCCGGTACATGCCCAGGTTCGAGTGGCGCCAGCCGGGGCGGTCGGCGTCCTCGGTGTAGACCTGCGGCAACGTGATGAAGGCGCCGCCGTCGCGCGGCCAGGAGACGAGCTGCGGTAGCTGGCTGACCGTGGTCCGGTGGGTGGCGACTGCTGCCGCGCGGACGCGCCTGGGACGCAGGTTCCAGAGCGTGAACGGCACGTCACGGTAGCGCCACGGCCGCCGCCAGAACGCGGACGGATCGACCTTCAATTCGACGAGGTGGCGCACCGCCGCGAGGGTGTCGCGGAACAGGAAGCGGACGCGCTCCAGGGTGCCGAACAGGTTGCACACCATCGGGAACCGGCAGCCCTTGACGCGGGCGAAGTAGATCGCCGGTCCCTGGGCCTGATAGACGCGCCGCTGGATCTCGGCGGCCTCCAGGTACGGGTCGATCTCACTCTCCAGACGAACGAGCTGGCCGGTCCGCTCCAGGTCGTACAGACATTCTCTCAGCGTGCGGTAGCCCATGCCCGCGCTGCGCTCCTGTTGTAGGTGCAAGTCTCTTCTCGCCGCTTGCGGCTCGGCGCGAAGTGAGGGTACATCCCGCCGGGCCGCAAGCGGCGCGGAGAGGACCCTCAGCGCGGGCCGTGCGCCGCCAGCCGGTTGAGGATCTCGATTCCGCGGTCGATCGTCTCCTCGCTCGCCGCGTAGCTCAGCCGGAAGTGCGTGTCCTTCTTGCTGAACACGCCGCCGGGGATGATCAACAGGTTGTTGTGGATCGCCTCGGTGACGAACTCCGTCCCGGTCCCCCACGGCGCCCGCGGAAACAGGTAGAACGCGCCACCCGGGTTGATGACCTCGAAACGGTCCTTCAGCCCGGCGTAGAGCCGGTCGCGCTTGCGGCGGTGCTCGGCGACGATGGCCGAGACATCGTGGTCCCACGCCGCCACGCCCGCGTACTGCACGATGCTCGGAGCGCAAACGTAGGTGAACTGCTGCAGCTTGATCATCTCCTCGATCAGCCGGCGCGGCCCGTGGCAGTACCCCAGCCGCCAGCCCGTCATCGCATACGCCTTGCTGAACCCGTCGAAGACGACCACGTCCTCGTTGAACTCCGCCGGACTGTGGAACGCGCCGGCGTAGCAGAACGCCCGATAGACCTCGTCGCTCAGCAGCAGCACGCCGCGCTCGCGCGCCAGCCGGGCGAGGGCCGCCAGCGTCTCCCGATCGTGGAGGGCGCCGGTCGGGTTGGCCGGGCTGTTGACGACGATCGCCTTCGTGCGCGGGGTGAGGGCGGCACGCACCCGGTCGGGGTCGATGCGGAAGTCGGGGTAGGTGTCCACCAATACCGGCGTGCCGCCCGCGACGGTGACGAAGTGCGGGTACATCACGAAGTACGGATCGAAGACGATCACCTCGTCGCCGGGGTCGATCGTGCAGAGCAGAGCGAGGGCAAGTCCGCCGCTGGTGCCGCTGGTGACGAAGACCTCGCGGTCCGGGTGGTCGTAGCGGCGGCGCACGTCGGTCCGGATCTTGTCGCGCAGCTCCGGGATGCCCTGCGTGACCGTGTAGGCGTTGCGGCCCTCATCGACTGCCCGGTGCAGCGCCGCCTTGATTGGCGCGGGCACGTCGAAGTCCGGGATGCCGATGCTCAGGTTGACCGGATCCTTGAGGCTGCGGGCCAGGTCGAAGACCTTGCGGATCCCGGATACCTCGATCGAGCGCATCCGGTCGGCGATCCAGCGATCGTGCATGGGAAGGTCCATTCTTCTCCCCTCTCCCCTGGTGGGAGAGGGGCCGGGGGTGAGAGGAGACGGGAGCCTCAGATCCACAGCTTGAAGCGGTCGCGCAGTTTGGCGGGCAGCTTCGTCTCCAGCAGGCGGCGCACCTCGTTGGGGTGGTAGCGCGTGCTGAAGTGGGCGCAGACGACCAGCTCGTTCTGGAATCGATCCGCTCGCTCCAGGAAATCGTCCAGGTGCATATGGCCGAACTTGTGGATCTTCTCGCGCCGGTGGTTGGGGCGGATGAAGCTCATCTCCGCGATCAGCACCTTCGCCTCGTACACCGCCGGGTAGTTGTCCATGCCGGCCGGGCTCGTGTCGCCGGTGTAGGCGACGAGCGGCGTGCGCACCTCGCGCGTGATCTCGACGCCGGACAGACGCAGGTCGCGGATCTTCTCGCCCGGCAGGCCGAGATACTCCTCCTTGAGCTTGTTGCGCCGGTCCCAGACGACGTACCCGACGGACGGAATCGTGTGCGTCGTGCGGAACACCGTCACGACGTTTTCGCGCGACAGCTCGATCTCCTGGCCGGGGCTGACGCCGTTGAGGTCGCACACCATCCGCCCGCGGTCGAGTCGCTGGAAGACGAGCAGGAGCTTGCGCACGTCGTCGAGCGACTCCGCCGGGAGGTAGAGGGTCGGCGGCTCCATCTTCATCATGCGCCGACGGGCGACGTAGACCGGCAGGGCCGCGACGTGATCCAGGTGGGTGTGGGTGACGAACCAGGTCGGCGTGCCCATGAAGTCCCACGGCTGGGCGCCGAGGTCGAACCCGATCTTCAGCTCGGGGATGCGCCAGTAGCTCTGGACCGCCGCGCGCGAGTAGCCCTCGATCGTTAGACCAGCGTGCTTGTGCGTCAGGAATGGGGCATTCTCGACCATCGACGATCCTCGGGCGGTTCTCGCTCATCTGGTCCGGCCGAGCCCGAAGCGCAAGCGAGGATTTAGCGCTGTCCCTCGCTTGCGCTTCGGGCTCGGCCGGCGGCGCGTCACTTCTGCTGCTTGCCGATCTTCGCGAAATCGCCCGCGTGGACGACGAACAGCCGGTTCGGGATGAGGTACGCCCGCAGCGCCCGGTTGACGTCCGCGACCGTCAGCGCGGCGATGCGATCGTCGATCTCCTGCGCGAACTTCATCGTGCGCCCCAGCTCCAGCCCGCTGCGCAGCATCGCTGCCAGCGTGCTGTCGCTCGCCCGCGCCACCTTGCGATCCTGCAGGTAGCCCTTCTGCGCGTCGGCCAGTTCGGCCTCGGTGATGCCGCCCTTGAGGATCTTCTGCAGCACCTGCGGGATGAGCTTGTCGGCCTTTTTGAGGTTCTCCGGGTTGGCGATGGCGAAGATCGTCAGCGACCCGTACTTGTCCTGCGCGTCCACCCCCATGCTCGACCCGGCCCCATACGACAGTCCCTGCTCCTCGCGCAGCGTGCCGAAGATGCGCGACGTCAGGCCGCTGCCGCCCAGGATGTAGTTGCCGATCAGCAGGGGGACGTACTCCGGGTCGGTGTCGGACATGCCGAACAGGTAGCCGGCCAGGTAGATCGCGTTCTCCTTGTCCGGCGTGTTGATGTCCTGACGGCCGCCGGGTTGCTTCAGGTCCGCCTTCTTGGCGACGCGCTGGTACGGCACCTGCGCCTTCCATCCGTCCACCAGCGCCTCGATCTGCTTGACGGCGGCGTCCGGGTCGAAGTCGCCCACCAGCACCAGTTCGCCGTGCTGCCCGCCGACCTGCTCCCGGTACAGCCGCACAACCTCGTCGAGCTTCACCCGGTCCAGGCGCTCGATCGCTTCCGGGATCGTCGGCACGTAATGGAGGCTATCCTTCGGGTACGGGTTGAGGTGGCGACGCAGCGCGTTGCGCGCCAGCGCCGTCGGGTCGGCGAGCCCCTCCTCCAGGTTCTGCCGGTCGGCGCCCCGGAGGATGACGAACTCCTTCTCCGGGAAGGACGGGTGACGCAGGATCTCGCGCAGCAGCGCCAGCAGTCCGCCGAGCTTGTCGCGCCGCGTCTGGAAGCTGAAGCTGAGCTGCCCGGTGCCGCTGGAGGCGTTCAGGCTGGCCCGGAGCACATCCAGCTCGTCGTTGATCTCCTGGTGAGTGAGCTTCTTCGTGCCGCGGCGCATGAGCGGGCCGAGGAAGTCGGCCGCGTCCTGGTAGTCCTTGAGGCTCTGCTCGTTACCGAAGTGCAGCACCAGCGTGCCGACGATCGCCTCGCCGCGCGTCTTCTTCGGCAGCAGGGCGACCTTCAGGCCGCCCGGCAGCGTCAGCCGTTTGGTGCGCGCTTCGACGTTCGCGGGCGTCGGATCGAACGGTTCGCCCCTGGGGATGCCCGGACCGCCCTTGTAGTCCTTGACCAGCTCGGCGATCGGTCCGGCGGGCGGGACGGGCGTGCGCGCCACCTTGCTCGTCGGGATGTACATGCCGAGGGTGCGGTTGGTGCGGCGCAGGTACTTCGTCGCGACGCGCTCGATGTCCTGCGGCGTCACCTTGGCGATGCGGTCGCGGGTGATGAATAGCAGTCGCCAGTCGCCGGCGCCGATCCACTCGCTCAGCTCCGTCGCAATGCGCTCGCTCCTGGTCAGCGAGCGCTCGCGGGCGGCGAGGAGCTTCTCGCGGGCGCGGCTGACCTCCTCCTCGGTAATCTTGCTCTTGGCGAGGTTCTCCACCACGTCGAGCATGATGTCGCGCACCTCTTCTGGCTTGACGCCCGTGTTGACCGAGGCGGTGATCTCGAGCACGCCCGGATCGTGCCACGCGAAGGCACTGCCGCTGACGTTGGTCGCCTTCTTCGTCTCGACCAGCGCCTTGTACAGCCGGCCACGCGGTTCGGACACCAGCATCGTGTTCAGGACGTACAGCGGTGCGTGGTCCGGGTGGGACGCGGCCGGGATGTGGTACATGACTCCGACCAGCGCCACCTTGCCGACGCGGCGCAGGGTGACGTTCCGCTCGCCGTCCTGGGCCGGCTCCTCGGTGTAGTCCTGCGCCAGCGGTTGCGCCGGCCGCTTGAGGGCGCCGAAGTACTTCGTGACGTACCCGATCGCCTTCTCCGGATCGAACTTGCCGGCGATGGTCAGGACGACGTTATCGGGGCGGTAGTACTTCTCGTAGAAGGCGCGCAGCCGGTCGATCGGGACGCGCTCGATGTCGGCCCGGTTGCCGATCGTGGACTTGCCGTAGTTGTGCCACTCGAACGCCAGGCCGAACATGCGCTGGCTGAGGACATAGCTCGGGTCGTTCTCGCCGGACTCGAACTCGTTGCGTACCACCTTCATCTCGGTCGCCAGATGTTCGCGGTTGAACCAGGCATTGACGAGCCGGTCAGCCTCGAACTTGATGCCGAACTCGAGGTTGCGGTCGGTCGCCGGCATGATCTCGTAGTAGTTCGTGCGATCGACCCAGGTGGTGCCGTTGGCGGTCCGGCCGGCGCCGTGCTCCTGCAGCGCCTTGTCCACCTTGGGGAACGTCGGCGTGCCCTTGAAGAGCATGTGTTCGAGCAGGTGAGCCATGCCGGCCTCGCCGTACCCCTCGTGGCGCGAGCCGACGAGAACCGTCATGTTGACGGCGACCTTGGAGGACGCGGAGTCCGGGAAGAGGAGGACGCGCAGGCCGTTGTCGAGGCGGTATTCGGTGATACCCTCGACGGTGGCGACCTTCTTCGCCTGGGCACCCTGGGCGAGGGCGACGGCCGGGGCAAGGGCGAACACAATTAGTACCACCAGACCGAGCCGGCCCGTCGTGGCGCGCTTCATCTCTGTGCTCCTGCATGCCGATATCAGGGGAAGTCCCGCTCTGAGACTCACTTCGACCCATTGTAGAGCGCCCGCGAGACGGGGAAAACCGCGAGCCGCCTGACCTTGACCGGAACGCGGGGTTTGCGCATAGTCCCACCCCCGGCCGTGAGGCCGCCGTCCGGGGAGGCTCTGGCCCGGTCGTCCGCCCGGGCCGCGACAAGGAGCGACGCCACATGAAGCGAAGTCTACTGCTCTTTGGGCTGCTGCTGACCTCCGGCTGCAGCACGATGTCCAACACGGACAAGGGACTGCTCACCGGCGGAGCCCTGGGCGGCGGCGCCGGCGCCCTCGTCGGCAGTGCGGTTGGCCGCCCCGGGGCGGGCGCCGCCATCGGCGCCGGACTCGGCGCGATCACCGGCGCCCTGACCGGCAGCGCCATCGACCAGGCCGAGGTCCGCGCCGAGGACCGGGCGGTGCAGCGCGCTACCGCGACTCAGGTCGTGCAGGCCGGCCCGTCGCCGTCGCTCGAAGAGGTTGTCGGCATGGCCCAGCAGCACATCAGCGACACCGTCATCGTCAATGCCATCCGCCAGTCGCCAGCACCGTATGCGCTCGCTCCGAACCAGATCGTCTGGCTGAAGCAGCAGGGCGTGAGCGACGCGGTCATCACCGCCATGCAGGCCCACGCCGCGCCGCAGGTGTACGCCCCGCCGCCGGTCGTCTACGCTCCGCCGCCGCAGCGGGTGATCATCTACGAACGCCGACCGCCCCCGCCGCCGGTCGGGATCGGCTTCCACTACCGGAGCCGCTGGTAAGAGTTAGCGGACCAAACGCCCTGACGCCGACGAGCCGGAAGCGTAAGACGGATTTGCCAAAGCTGCCGTCGCTTACGCTTTCGACTCGTCGGCGTCAGGTCCGCCAGTCCTGACCGGATCCGGTCGGCATCGACCTGCGGATCTTGCAGGAACTGGCCGGACATGCAACGCCGTTACTGACGGCGCGGCACTCGCACCACCGGCTGTATGATCTGGCGGGAGTTGTGGAGAAGTTACCGAACTGCCTTCCAGCGGAAGAGAGCACCCAGCACGAATACGCCCGGAGGGGCTCGAACCCCCAACCTGCGGTTCCGAAGACCGCTGCTCTATCCAGTTGAGCTACGGGCGCATCTCGATAATAATTTGGCCCTTACGTCGAATCCATCCAGTCTCGTTTTTCCCTTCGCTACCCGCTCCGACACCAGTTGCAATCAGTGTGGGTAGGCCGGGGTTGATGGTAACACCCCAGCCCCACAACGGCACCTGTCAGGCGATGTCGTCATGTCCAGACGCAGTTTATTCGCTCCCGATCCCGCCCGCAAGCCCGCCCGTCCGAGAACAGCCCGCAAGCGTAAGCGACTGACCTGTCAAAGCTGCCGTCGCTTATGCTTCCGGCTCGTCGTGTTTGCTCCATCGCAGCGTAAGCGAGGGGCTGATGCCAGCGCTCCCCTCGCTGACGCTGCGGACTCGGACAGAATGGCTGCTACGACGTTTGGTCCGCCAGTTTTTACTCCGCTCTGCGGCGTGCGCGGCTCGGCCAGCGGCGGGAGCGCCAGTCGTCCGGGCGGTCGAAGCGCCGCTCCCAGTGCCTGGTGCGGTCCAGCACGCCGACCCGGTACTCCGCCGACACAACGAGCCGCCACGCCGCCAGCACGAACCCGCCGGCCAGCGCGAAGCAGACCAGCACCAGGAAGATCTCGCTCATCATGGCGAACGCACCGATCCACGCCCCCGCACTGGGCGTCAGGACGGCGAGCAGCATGGTGAACAAAAGGGCCAGGATCCCGACGACCGGCGCGCTCACGCAGTACATCAGGAACCCGCCGACATAGGTGAGCGCCAGCGTCCCCAGCAGGCTCCGCCACGAACTTTTCGACCGGACGGAGCACCACACACCCGCCGCCCCGGCGAAGGTGATGGCCAGCAGGGTCACCGGCAGCCACAGTACGACCCAGAACAGCGCCCCCCACCCGCACAGAACCGCGAACGCCAGCGTCGGCACCGCATAGGCGAGCAGATACGGGAGCGCCGCCCCGATCACGCCCCACAGCTTGCCGCGGATCAGCTCGCGCGTCTCCAGCGGGGTCATGAGGAGAGGCTCCCAGGTGCCCCGCTCGCGTTCGCCGCTGACTGTCCCCGAGCAGCGGGCGCCGACTACCAGGGTCGCGATCAGCATGACCACCATGCCCTGGCCGTAGAAGTCGAAGCCGATCCCCGATCCGAGGTTGTCGAGAGCATCGAGGAGTCCGTCGAGGTCCAACGCGACCAGCATGTCCCAGAGTTCGCCGGGCGTGACCTGCAGCCGGCTCACGAAGACGGCCCCGGCCGCGAACGCGCTGAGCAGGAAGACGACGAGCAGCCCGAGCCAGCGCGGAAACGCGCGCAGCAGCGACAGCGGGGCGATCCCCTCGACGTGGCGTTCCTTCCACCGGACCGGGTCGCCAGCGACGGCGGGGCGGCGCGCCTGCCACCAGCGGCGCTTCCCGCGCCCGGCCGCCTCGAGTTGGCGCACATACGCAGGCCGCAGCCGCCACACCGCCGCCGCCAGACAAACGACGGTGAACGTCCCCCACGCTGTCAGCGTGTCCGCCAGGCGCCGGAGGTCGTCCCCCGGCCCCACAGGCGACCAGCCGCCGCCGAACGGGTAGAGGGGGAAGAACCGCTCCGAGACGGCGGCCACCCAGCGCATCGCCCCGGAAACCTCGTCCTCCCGCAGGCCGAAGCCGCTCCACAGGGCGTTGTAGTACAGCCAGGAATTCAGCCCGACGGCCCCGAAAAAGAGGGCGCCGCCAACGGTATACGCGGACAGGACCGCGTCGCGCGTGTTGCGGCACCAGACCGACGCGAGCAGGCTTGCCGCGCCGACTCCGAGCACCAGCGCGACCGAGACCAGCGCGACCGCCAGGAGCATCCCCAGGTCCAGCCCGCCAAAGACGCCCAGGAAACAGAGCAACGGCAGTCCGGTGAGGGCGAGCAACAGCACCTGGCAGGAGCGGGCCAGGAGTTTGCCCACGAGTATCTCCCACGGGCGCAGCGCCGTGGTTAGCAGATACTGCAGGGTGCCGCGCGTCTTCTCGTCGGCGATCGCGCCCGCCGTCATGGTGGGAGTGACGAGGAGCAGGAGCAGGAAGTGCTGGGCGAGGAACAGCTCAAGGTACGAGCGGGCGAAATAGCCGAGGTCTTCGTGGGTGGACTGGCCGCGGCGAAAGATGCCGACCCACATCACCTCGCCGAACAGCATGACCCCGAGTTGCAGCGCGAGCCAGCCGGCGTAGCACCAGCGGAAGACGTGGAGGCGGGCGCGGCGGCCGCCAAGGACCAGTTCCTGGTACAGGATGGGACCGACCATGACGAGGTGCCCGACGGGTTCGCCCCGGGACGATTGGCTTACGTCCCCTTGCGGGCGGGGCGCCACTCCAGTCCGAGGACGGTGAGCTTGTCGCGCCTCGCCATGACCGCCCACGGGGTGTTCTCGTGCTGCGCGATGATCCGGTCGTGGAGTCGCTTCAGTTCGCGGACCCAGTCCTTGGCGAAGCTTTCCGGCACACCCACCTTGGTGCGCGCCCCGAGCCGATACCCGTTCATGCCCGCTTCCAGCTCCGGTAGCGAGTCGGTGCGGATCTGGGCCAGGACGTAGTTGTACTCCGTCACGTAGATCAGACGGGCGAGCATCCGGCTGAGGACGTAATCGTAGTGCGCCTGCCACCGCTTCGACGGTTCCTTGGCGCGCTGCTTCTCGACCTTGCGAAGTTCCTCGAGCGCCTCCTCCAGGTACAGCTTCGCCTTGCCGGGGGCGACCTGCTCGGTCTTGACCTGCGCCTTGACCTGGGCGGTGCTGGCGCCGAAGAATTCCTCCTTCATGGCGAACTTCGTCGCGTTCTCCTGCAGCACCTTGACGGCGTTCAGGATCGCCATGCGGAACGGGGACTTCTCCGCCTCCCTGGCCATCTCCTCCGCCGAGGCGTAGTCCGCCTTGTATTCCTCCAGGGTCTTGGCGGGGAAGGCGGGCAGTTGGGCCAGGGCGAGGCGTGAGTCCTTGGCACCGGACCGGGAAATGCGTGTCGGCGGGATGCGGTTCAGTTCCTCCATGATGGCCTTCACGGCGGCGACGTCGCCGGCCATCGCCGGGGGCTCGACGACTGCCACCTCGTATGCCAGCAACTCCTCGAAGTTGGGCGGCGCGCCGCCCGGCGCCTCCTTGCCCGTCAGCCGCGCCGTCTGCTTGAGCTTGTACGGGGCCAGCACGCGGTCCATCTCCACGTTGAGCAGCCGGATCATGTCTTCCAGCGGGAGCGGGCTGCCGGGCTCCTGGATCGACAGCTGGTCGAGGGTCGGCTGGAGCTTGCAGAGCGACTGGATGAAGAGACTGCCGTTCTCCAGCTGGTACGACTGCTGCTCCAGGACGCAGGAGGAGAGCACCTGCACGCCCGGCGGCGGTTGCTGTAGTTTCGCGTCGAGGATCTTCCCCATCGGATCGCCGCCGGGGCGCTCCTGGCCGCGCGCCGGGTCGAACCGGCAGACGTCGAGAACGATCACCTTCTGGCGCGCCTTGCAATCCTTGAGACGGTCGTACACCCAGCTGAGCGGGATGAGCGTCTTCGGATCGGCCAGGTCGCCCTCGATCGGGACCAGGTACGCTTCCTTGTCGTCCTCGACCGCGTGGCCGGTGAAGAACAACACGACGCGATCCTGCGGCCGGGAGTCGGCCAGGAACTGGCTGACCGTGGCCTCGATGACAGCCTTGAGCGGCGGGTGCGCCTCCACGCCCGCGTCGCTCAGGTGGCCCATTTGCGTGTTCGGGAAGCGCAGCGGCGACTGGGCCGGGTTGCCGAACGCGGTCTTGAGCGCCCATGTGCTGCTGCCGGCGAACCCCTTCACCAGCGGCCCCTTCGCTCCTGGCCCTTTCTTCGGAACGGTCGCGAGGGACAGGCCGAACTCCAGCGGGTTGGCGTACAGGTAGTCGTTGACGCTGATGAACAGCGCGCGGCGCGGGAACGGCTCCTCGCCCGGCTTGTACTTGGGCGGACTGGTACGCGGCGGCCGGTCCTTCTTCGGCGGATCGACCCTGGGCGGATCGGTCTTCGGCGGATCGGTCTTCGGCGGATCCCCCCTGGGCTTACCCTTGTCCGGCGGCGGGTCTTTCGGAGCTTCCTTCGGCACGCCCTTCGGCGTCGGTTCCTCGGTGCCTTTCTTGTCGTCGGACTTTGGCGGGTCGTCATTCTTGCCGCTCCCCTGAGGTGGCGGCCGGGGCGGATCGGTCGCGCCCTTGACCTCCGCGACCTTCACCTCGCCGGTCTTGTCGGTGACCGCGGGAGAGGCGTCAAAGTGGTCGAGGATCTGCGGACCGAGAGCCAGTGCGAGAACCCCGAAGAGGACGCAAACGACCCCGGTAACGGCGAGAGGCTTCCACCAGCCGCCGCGCGGGTCAGGCCGACGTGGGCGCTGGGCGCCGGAGGTTCGGGACCGGCCCGCGGGCGGAGGCGTTCGGGAGGAAGGCGGGGCGCCGCCCGGGGCGGGGCGGGCGACCGGGACCGGAGTGGGTTTGGCCGGCGCAACCGCGACGACCGGGACAACCGGCGGGGTGCCGGGCCGAACGGCTGCCTTCGCGGACGATTGGGGAGCGGGAGCAGCGGGGGTCGGTGCGGCGGGGGTCGGTGCGGCGGGAGTCGGTGCGGCGGGCGGCCGCTGCATCGCCTGGAAAACCTGATTGCAAAACTTGCAGCGCATCGGCTGGTAGACCCATTCCATGGGAATGCGCAGCACGTTATTGCAGTGGGGGCATTTCGCCTGGACTACCTGGCTCATCAGCTTCACCTGCCGGCACTACCTGCCTCATGGGCCGCGCGGACGCACAGCCCCCTGGGGAAGCCCAACCTCTTCCTCCCCCTTCGACGATATTCTACTCCAGGCAGTTCCGCGAAGGAAGCAAAACGAGCGGGTGCTGCGGTCCGCGCCGCGCTACGCGCGCGGACCGCAGGAACCGGATCTTGAATCAGACCGGGGCGGCATGGCGCCTCACGCCAGGAGGTCGTGGACCACCTCGCCGTGGACGTCGGTCAGGCGGAAGTCGCGCCCGCTGTAGCGGTACGTCAGGCGCGTGTGGTCCAGCCCCAGCAGGTACAAGAGCGTCGCGTGCAGGTCGTGGACGTGAACGCGACCCTCCTCAATGTAGGCGCCGAACGGGTCCGAGACGCCGTGGATGTGGCCGCGCTTCACACCGCCGCCGGCGAGCCACATCGTGAAGGCGTTGGTGTTGTGGTCGCGCCCGTCGCGCCCCTCGGTGTTCGGCGTCCGCCCGAACTCGCCGCCCCAGAGCACGAGCGTGTCGTCGAGCAGCCCGCGCTGCTTCAGGTCGCGGAGCAGGCCGGCGATCGGGTGATCGACCGCGCGGGCGTTGCGGGCGTGGCCGGCCCGCAGGCCGCTGTGCTGGTCCCAGTTCTGGTGGTTGACGACCACGAAGCGCACGCCGCGCTCGACCAGCCGGCGCGCCAGCAGGCACTTCTGACCGTAGTCGGCCGTTTCTGTGGCGTCCATCCCGTACAGCCGGCGCGTGGCGGCCGTCTCGCGGCTGACGTCGAACGCCTCGACCGCCTCGGTCTGCATGCGGAACGCCGTCTCGAACGCCTGGATGCGCGCCTCCAGGGCGGTCTCTTCCGGTCGGCGGGCGCGGTGCATTTCATTCAGCCGATGCAGCACGTCCAGCTGGGCGCGCTGTTCGGGGGCGGCGAGCTGCGCCCGCAGGTTGGGGATCGGGTCGCGCAGGTTGGTGATGCGCGTGCCCTGCGTGGCCCCGGGGAGGAACGCGGACCCGAATGCCTTGGCATAGTCGATCAGGCCCATCCCCTCGCCCAGAACGATGAACCCAGGCAGGTTCTGATTCTCGGTCCCCAATCCGTACAGCAGCCACGCCCCCATGCTGGGGCGCACGAACAGGCCGCTGCCGGTCATCATCTCCAGCGTGCCCTGCGCGTGAAAGAAGCTGTCGCAGCACATCGACCGAATGACGCACAGATCGTCGGCGCACCCGGCGACGTGGGGGAACAGCTCGCTCACCTCCAGGCCGGAGGCGCCGTGGCGGCGGAACTGCCACGGCGACGGGAAGGCGTTGCCCAGCGGGCGCGGGCGGCCGAGCAGCTGGTTGGTGTTCTGTTCCAGGACCGGCAGGCGGCGCCCCTCGTAGCGCGCGAGCAGCGGCTTGGGGTCGAAGCTGTCCATCTGAGAAGGACCGCCCGACATGAAGAGGAAGATGGCGCGCCGGGCGCGGGGCGGATGGTGCGGCACGAGGCGCGGGCTGGCGCGGTCCGCCCGGACCTCTTCTCCGAGCAGCGCCGACAGGGCGACGGCGCCGAAGCCACCGGCCAGGTTGGCGAGCATCTGCCGCCGTGTCAAGGACGTGCGCCCTGTCTCCATCGGTTTCATTCCTCGCTGAGCGTTCCAGGCAGGTTCGCACGCCGTTCTGTTGTCCTGTCGGCCGGCGCGCTGGAATCCCCGATCTATTACAGCAAGTTCCGGTTGCGGCGTCCAGCAACTGTGCGAGGGCCGGCGCCATCCCTCGCGCCCAGCAAGCACAACCGGGGCGATTCGGTATAAAATAGCGAGGGGACTTTCTGTTGTGCCGTCCCGGAGGTGTTCGTGCGTCGAACCGTTGTCGTTGCGACCGTCGTGCTACTCGCGGCGAGCGCAGCCGCCCTGGGGTTCTTCTGGCCGTTCGGTGAACGCCAGTCGGTGCTCCGCCTCGCCGGCATCGTCGAGATTCAGGAGGTGCGTCTCGGCTCCAAGGTCGGCGGTCGAGTCCAGGAGGTGCTCGTCGTGGAGGGCCAGATTGTTTCGCCGGAGACCAGCCTGGTGGTGTTCGACGAACCGGAACTGGAGGCGCAGCGCGATCAGCTGCAGGCGAAGCTCGATGCCGCCGTCGCCGACTGGGAGAAGGCGAAGAACGGGCCGCGGAAGGAGGAGATCGAGGCCGCCCAGGCCGCTGCGGAGGCCGCGAAGGCCCGCTACGAGCGCATGCTCGCCGGCTGGCGAGAGGAGGAGAAGCAACAGGCGAAGGCCGATCTCGCGTCCGCCGAGGCCGAGTTCAGGCAGGCGCTGGAGGACTACGAGCGCGCCCGGGAACTCTACCGCCAGCGCTCGACGTCCCGCGCCGAGTACGATGCCGCCCTCGCCACCCGTGACCGAACGCGCGGGCGCCTGACCGCCGTCCGCGCCCGCGAGGAGATGCTCCGCGTCGGCAACCGCCCCGAGGACAAGGCGATGGCGAAGGCCGAGTGGGAGCAGGCCCTGTGGCAATCCAAACTCCTCCAGGCCGGCACGCGCCCCGAGGACAAGGCGGCCGCCAAGGCGCGGGTGGACGAGCTGCGCGCGCGGCTCCGCGAGGTGGACATCAATCTGAAGGAGCGGATTGTCCGCGCCCCGGAGCGGGCCGTGGTGGAGGTGGTGGCCGTCCGCAAGGGCGACCTGGTGGCGGCCAACCAGCCGGTTGTGCGGGTGCTGCGGGCGCAGGATCTGTGGGTCAAGGTGTATGTGCCGGAAACCGAGCTGGGCAAGGTGCGTCTCAATCAGGTCGTGGACGTGACCGTCGATGCGTACCCGCAGAAGCGTTTCAAGGGGCGCATCACGCAGGTGGCCTCGATCGCCGAGTTTACCCCGCGCAACGTCCAGAGCGTCGATGAGCGGCGCCACCAGGTGTTCGGCGTCAAGGTGATCGTGGACAACCCGCAAGGCGTCTTCAAGGCGGGCATGGCCGCCGAGGTGTACCTGCCGCTCCAGGGGGCGCCATGACCCCGCCGACCATCGACGCCCATGACGTCACGGTCCGCTTCGGTCACTTCACCGCCGTCAACCGCGTCAGCCTCCAGGTGGGCCAGGGTGAGGTATTCGGCCTGCTCGGCCCCAACGGGTCGGGCAAGACGACGCTGATCCGCGCCCTGTGCGGCCTCATCCCGCTCGCGGAGGGAAGTGCCACCGTCCTCGGGCACGACGTCGCGCATGACGCCGAGCGCGTCCGGGCGCAGATCGGGTACATGTCGCAGAAGTTCTCCCTCTACGAGGATCTGACCGCCCAGGAGAACATGAACTTTTACGCCGGCATCTACGGGCTGGCGCCAGCGGCGGCGCGGAGTCGTCAGCAGGAACTGGTCGCTTTGACCGGGCTCCATCCGTACCTGGGGCGGCGCGCCGGCCGACTCTCCGGCGGGTGGAAGCAGCGGCTCGCGCTGGTCTGTGCCCTGCTTCACCAGCCGCGGTTGATCTTCCTCGACGAGCCGACCGCCGGAATCGACCCGGTGGCGCGGCGCGATCTGTGGAACCTGCTGTTCCGCTTGTCGGCCGAGGGGATCACGCTCGTCGTGACGACGCACTACATGGACGAGGCGGAACGATGCGGGCGCGTCGGCTACATCTACCTGTCGAACCTGCTGGCGGTCGGCACGCCGGCGGTGCTGAAGGCGCTGCCGCTGGTCACGCCGCCCGGGACGCGCTGGCTGGAGTTCGTCGGGAAGGACAGCGCGGCGCTGCTGGAGCGGCTGCGCGACCGCCCGGGGATCCTGCAGGCGACCGTGTTCGGCCACGCCGTCCACGCCCTCACCGCGGCCGATTGCACTCCGGAGGATCTGGGTCTGGGCGACGCCGAGGTCCACCTGACTGAGCCGTCGCTGGAGGACGTGTTCGTCGCGATCTCGCGCGCCCAGGAGGAGGGGCGCTAACTCAACATAACCAGCCCGGAGCGCGAGCGACGGGCGCTGGGAGCGTCTGCTTCACGACACCCGCGGCGTGTGGACGGGGATGGTCATCAGCCCGTACTTCTTCATCTTCTTGTAGAGAGTGACGCGGCTGATGCCGAGGGCGTCGGCGGCGCGCGACCGGCTGTATCCGTGGGCGATCAGGGCGCGCTGGATGACGTTGCGCTCGATCACATCGCGCTGGTGCTGGAGAGAGTCGCCGCCGAGCGACCCCTCGGCGCTCTGCCCGGCGACGAGCGCCGCGTGGTCCTGCACCGGCTGCGGCAGGTGCTGGGACAGCAACTCCGGCCCGATGCTCACCAGGACGGCGTGCTGGACGACGTTTTCCAGCTGACGGATGTTGCCCGGCCACGGGAACGCCTCCAGCGCGGCGAGCGCCTCGGGGCTGATGTCGAACAGATCCTTGTTGAACTTCCGGTTGAACCGGGCCGCCATTCCGCGGGCGAGCGGGGCGATGTCCTGGACGCGCTCGCGCAGCGGCGGCAGGTGGAACGACATGACATTCAGCCGGAAGTACAGGTCCGGCCGGAAGCGGCCGCGCTCGACCGCCTCCTCCAGGTTGATGTTGCTGGCGACGATCAGTCGGCCGGTACACGTCTGCGTCTCGATGCTGCCGACCGGCTCGAACTCGCCCGTCTCGATGACGCGCAGGAGGGTGGCCTGCTGCTCCAGCCCGAGGGTGTCGATCTCGTCCAGCAGCAGCGTCCCCTCGCCGACCGCGGCGAACTTGCCGACCTTGGGTCGGTCGGCGCCGGTGAACGCCCCCTTGACGTGGCCGAAGAACTCGCTCTCAACCAGGTTGGCGGCGATCGCCCCGCACGGAACGGCGAGGAAGCGGTGGGTGTGGCGCGGCGAATGGTCGTGGACGAGTCGGGCCAGGAACGTCTTGCCGGTCCCTGTCTCGCCGTTGAGCAGTACCGTCACGTCGTGCTGGGCCGCCAGGGCGATCCGCTCGACGAGGGGCAGCAGGGACGGCGTCAGAGCGAGGAGCTTGCGGCTGAGCAGCTCCTCCAGCGACGCGGTGCTCGTGCCCCCGAACGCGGAGCCGCGGCCGGTGCGGTCACGCACCAGCTGGCTGAGGGTGTGGGCGTCGGCCGGCCAGTGCAGGCGGCGAGCGACGTAAGGGTCCAGTGCCTCCAGGTGGGCGTCGGAGAGCAGGCCCCCCTCCAGGATGACGACAACGGGCGGGAGCTTTTGCAGGCAGATGTCCTGCACCAGGTGGAAGACTGCTCTCAGGTCGTCCGGCGAGCCGGCGGCGAGCAGGAGCAGGCCGTCGGTGTCCCGGAACAGGTAATCGCGGATCGAGTCGAATGGGCAGAAGAACGCGGGGTGCCCGGTGTGCCTTTGCAGATGCTCCTGGATGGCGTCGGCCAGTCCGTGGTTGGCCGCGACCAGCGCCACCCGGTTACCGAGCGTGCCGTTCTTGTAAGAATGCGCCACGGCCACCTCTTCTACCTGTTTCGGCGGGGTGGGCCAGTGTTCCGTTGGCCGCTCCCACGAAGGTTTGGGGTGAGTAAATGCCGCGCTAGCTGGCCCTGCAGGAAACATGGGTCAGGCGAGAGTGGTTGTCAAGAAAGGGGGGTGTTTACAGTCACCTCTTCCCTGGCGAGAGTGTTCCGCTCTTCCTTGGACGCAAAACACCCCTCGGTTGTTGCAGTAGAATAAAAAAAACCGTTCCACACGCGCGGGGCGCGGCGCCGGCGCCCGGAGGATCCCATGACCCCGACCACCGAACGAGACGGCGACCGACAAAGTTTTGCGGAGGCGGCCTTGCGCCTCGGCGGCAAAAGCGAGGAGGAGGCGCGCCGGCTGGGAGCCGTTGATAAGGCCGATGAACAGATCGAGGCTCTTTTCGCGCCACAGTATCAAACCGTTAACAGTCCCATCCATAAAGCGGTCTGGGACGGCCGCACGCCGCTCGACCTTTTCGCGCCGCCGTCTCTGGCTCAATCCGCTCCGTGTGACGCCGCCATGCAGCGATCGCTCGACATCGTGCGGCGGCGCAGGCAGGCGGGCACCGTTTACGACGAGCACGGCAAGGTGTCTGCCGAAACCATGCAGGAACTCGCCGGCGCCGGCTACTGGGGAATGCTGATCGACCCGCGCTTCGGCGGGCAGGGCGCGCCGTTTGCTCGCTTCGCCCCGTTCCTGACCCGCGTGGCGGTCCACGACGGGATGGTGGCGGGGCTGGCGTCGGTCCACGGCTGCATCGGCGCAGTAGACCCGGTGCGCAGTTTCGGGACCACCGAGCAGAAGGCCCGCTTCCTACCGCGCCTGGCGAGCGGCGAGGCGCTGTCCGGGTTCGCCCTGACCGAACCCGGGGCCGGCAGCGACCTGACCGCCCTGCGCACGACCGCCGTGCCCGCCGGCGATCACCTCGAGGTGACTGGCGAGAAGCTGTTCATCACCAACGCCATTCCTGGCCGCACGATCGGCCTGGTGGTGATGCTGGAGGGCAAGCCGGCGGTGCTGATCGCTGACCTGCCGGCGCAGGAGGACGAGCGCTTCCGCATCGTGCCCTACGGCCTGTACGCGCTGCGCCACGGGCACAACAACGGGCTGCGCTTCGACCGCTTCCGGGTGCCGCGCGCCAACCTGCTGACGCCGCCGGTCGGCGATGGGTTGACGATCGCCTACCACGGGCTGAACCTGGGCCGGCTGGCGCTGTGCGCCGGGGCCGCGGGCAGCATGCGCGTCCTGCTGGCGAACCTGCTGCCGTGGACCGCGTTCCGCCGCACCTACGGCGCCCCGATCGCGACGCGCGAACTGGTCAAGCGGCGCATCGCCCGGCTGGCGGCGCTGATCGCCGGCGCCGATGCGCTGGTGGCGTGGGGGTCGTGGCTGATCGACCAGGGCTACCGCGGCGAGCTGGAGTGCGTGATCGCGAAGATCTTCGGCAGCGAGGCGCTCAAGGAGGCGGCGATCGAGCTGTTCATGAAGACGCACGGCGGGCGGTCGTTCCTGCACGGCCACCTGTTCGGCGACAACGTCTACGACTACCTGGCCCCATGCATCTACGAAGGTGAGGGCGAGATGCTCGGGCTGGCGTTCTTCAAGTCGCTGGTGAAGGAGCACGGCCGGCAGTACTTCGAGCCGATCGGCCAGGCGCTGCAGCGGGCCGGCATCAAGCGCTTCAGCCCGGCGAACCCGGTCCATCTGTGGAAGCTGCGCGGCGAGCTGGCCACATACGCGCGCTGGCAGATGGGCCGGCGCATGGTGCGCCGCGACCGGCAGCGCGTCCCGGGCATGGACGCGCGGCTGGCGGACCACATGCAGTTCGCCCTGGATCTGTTCCAGTCTCACCCGCGCGAGCTGTCGGGCGCGTTGCGCAAGCACCAGCTGAAGCTGGCGGACCGTCAGTGCCGGATGGCGGAACTGTCGCAGCGCGTGCAGGACACGGTGGTGCTGCTCGTGACGGCCCTGTGGGGGCATCAGAAAGGGGATGCGGCGTCGGTGGCGGCGGCGGACATCCTGTGCCAGGATCTGCGCCGCAAGCTGACGGGCGAGCGACCGAGTGACGGCTACCTGCGCGACGTGTCGAAACTGGCCGACCTGGTCATCGAGGGGAAGTACCGGGCGCTGGAGGGCGTGCCGCAGGGCGAGATCCTGCTGCGCTACGAACCCGATCAGAAGTAAAGCCCACGGGCGGCGGCCCGTGGACCAGGTTCTCGGCGACCTGGCCCACGGGCCGCCGCCCGTGGGCTTTAACTGCTTCTCCTCTTTCCTGATCACTACCCCGCGGTCCCCGGGATGGCGACCGGCGGCACCGGGAGCTGCATGCTCCATGCCAGGTTCTGCGGCACCAGGTTCTCCTGCGAGTTCAGCGCGTCCTCCCAGCTGACTGCCCGCCCGGTGTACGCCGACATCCGCCCCATGATGGCGGTCAGCGTGCTGTGCGCCACCGTCCGCAGGTCGTTGAGGCGGCGCCCGTTGCGGATGCTCTGGATCAGCTCGACGTGCTCGTTCTGGTACGGCTCGTTGTCCTGACCGCGCGGGAAGGTCCACGCCCGCTCGCCGCGAATGACATGGCCGCGCTCGCTCGTCCAGCTGCCGCGCATCCCGGCCACCGACTCGGACACGTTGTTCGCGCAGCCCGGAATCTGCCGGCACATGCTCATCACATGGACGTTGTTCGGATACTCGTAGTCGATCGCAAAGTGGTCGAAGATGTGGCCGAACTCCGGCCCGGTGCGCTGCTGCCGACCGCCCATGCCGACCGCCCGGACCGGGTTCGCCCGCAGCGCCCAGTTGATCACGTCGAGGTTGTGGACGTGCTGCTCGACGATGTGATCGCCGGACAGCCAGGTGAAGTACAGCCAGTTGCGCAGCTGCCACTCCAGGTCGCTCATGTCGCGTGTCCGGGCGCGGTGCCACAAGGAGCCCTGGTTCCAGTAGCACCGGGCCGACGTGATGTCGCCGATATCGCCGTTGTGGATGCGCTGCATCGACTGACGGTACGACGTCTGGTAGCGGCGCTGCGTCCCGGCGACGACCGACAGGTTGCGGCGGTTCGCCTCCTCGAACGCGGCCAGCACGGTGCGGATACCGGGTCCATCCACCCCCACCGGCTTCTCGGTAAACAGGTGCTTGCCGGCCCCGATTGCCGCCTGGATGTGGGTCGGCCGGAACCCGGGCGGGGTGGCGAGAATTACCAGGTCGCAGTTGGCGATCACCTGGCGGTACGCATCCAACCCGACGAAGCAGCGCTCGGCCGGCACGTCCACCCGGTCGGCGAGTTGGCGGTTGTTCAGCAGCCGGTTGCGGCAGCTGTCGAGCCGGTCGCGGAACGCATCGCCCATCGCCCACAGCTTGACGTTCTGGCCGCCGCGCACGCACTGCGAGGCGGCGCCGGTGCCGCGGCCGCCGCAGCCGATCAGGCCGACCTTGATCAGGTCGCTGCCCTGGGCGTGGACGGCGGGGATCGCGCCCAGACTGGTGGCCGCCGCGGCGGCGCCGGCTGTCATCGCGGCGGTCTTGAGGAAGTCGCGCCGCGTGTGATCGGCCTTGCGGAGATGGTCGCTCATGGTTTGTCCTCGGGAGGGAAAAGGAGTGGTGTCACGGGAATCCAGTCGCGCGGCGCTGCGGCCACACGCCGGGCGGTCATGGCGAGCCAGTAACCCGTCCGGAGCGCCAGCGCCGGGCGTTTGGAAGCGCTCGGCGCTGGCGCTCCGGACGGGTTACCTGTTGATTGCGTCTCAACTATCCGGGCTCTCGCGTGTCATCTTCGAGCGGAGGTTCTTGAGGTTCTCCTGCTCCTCGACCGGCCGCACCACGCGGAAGCCGACGAAGTCGGCGTCGGTCATCCACCAGATGCTCTGCGGTCGCTGCGGGTCGCGCCGCAGCCAGTCCTTCTCGGACCCGCGCCGGGCCGCGCTGCGCAACCTGGCCGCCGGGTCCGCCCACGACCCGCCGCGCGCTGCATACGAGTAGCGCGTCCAGGTCGGCAGGAGCACCGGGGAGATGGTCGCCTTGTCGAGCGGAAACTTCGCGTAGGCGTCCTTGAGGTAGTGGTCGAGGCACCACTCCGCCACATTGCCGTGCATGTCGTGCAGACCCCACGGATTCGGCTTCCGCTGGCCGACCTTGTGGGCCACCTCCTCGGCGTTCTTCTCGTACCAGGCGTAGTCGCCGAGCCTGGCCGGGTCGTCGCCGAACGAGTAGGCGGTGGTCGTGCCGGCCCGGCACGCCCACTCCCACTCGGCCTCCGTCGGCAGCCGGTACGTCTTGCCCGTCTTGGCCGACAGCCACCGGCAGTACTCCGTCGCCGCGTGGTAGGTGATGCACAGCACCGGGTTGCCCTCGCGGCCGTGCCCGAACGTCTCGTCGGCATACGGCGGGGTCGGCCGGGTGACGGCGTCGGCCGCCTTGTCGGCCGGTGTCACGGGCGCCCTGGCTCCGGGGAGTTTCCGCCAGTACAGATCGTATTCGTCCCAGGTGACCTCCATCTTGCCGATCCAGAACGGCCGAACCGTGACCGGGTGCTGCGGCCCCTCGTCGGGGCTGCGCCCGGGTTCGCCCGGCGGGCTGCCCATCAGGTAGGTGCCGCCGGGGATGGCGACCATCTCGAACTTGACCTTGGTGCCGGTCAGCTCCTCGACGTACCCCTTGTGGGTCGCCTTCTCGATGCTCGGTAGCCTGGCCCTGTCCTGCCCGGGGGCGTCAGCCCCGCCGAACAACCAGCAGGCCAGGGCTGCCGCGAGCGGAAAAACGCACCACCGAAGCGGGTGCCGTGAGAGTCGTTCCATATGCTATCCTCCACGAGGGTTGCAGACTGTCTTACGGGCGGCGGGCGGAGAAGGCCATGAGCAAAATCCCTCTTGGGGCGGCGGTGGTGCTGGCGGGGTTGCCGGCGCTGCTTTGCGGCGACGACGCGAAGCTAAAGCGCTTCACCTTCAGCGAACCGCACATGGGGACGACGTTCCGCATCGTCCTCTACGCTCCCGACGAGACGGCTGCGGCGAAAGGGGCGAGGGCAGCGTTCGCGCGCGCGGCCGAACTTGATGGTATCATGTCCGACTACCGCCCGACCAGCGAATTGATGCGCCTGTGCAAGAAGGCCGGCGGCGACCCGGTGCCGGTCAGCGCGGATCTGTTCGAGGTGCTCCAGCGCGCCGCGGAGACGGCGCGCCTGTCTGGCGGCGCGTTCGACGTGACGATCGGCCCGGTCGTGCGCCTGTGGCGACGCGCCCGCCGGACGCGCGAGCTGCCCGACCCGGAGGAGTTGAAGCGGGCGCTCGCCCTCGTCGGTATGGACAGGGTCAAGCTCGACCCGCGCGCCCGCACGGTCCGGCTGCTGCTCATGGGGATGCTGCTCGACCTGGGCGGCATCGCGAAGGGGTACGCGGCCGAGGAAATGCTCGCCGTGCTGCGCCACCTCGGCATCGCGCACGCCCTGGTCGCAGCGGGTGGGGACATCGTCGTCGGCGCCGCGCCGCCGGGGGCGAAGGGGTGGAAGGTCGGGGTCGCCCCGCTGGACAACCCGACCGCGAAGCCGTCCCGCTACCTGCTTCTCGACCACGCGGGCGTGTCCACCTCCGGCGACACGGAGCAGTACGCGCTGATCGACGGCAAACGCTACTCGCACATCGTCGATCCGAAAACGGGCCTCGGCCTGACGCGGCGCCTCAGCGTCACCGTCGTCAAGCCGAGCGGCAGTCCGGACGGGCTGGCGAGTTCGGTGTGCATCCTCGGGCCGGAGCGCGGGCTCGGGATGATCGAGGGTATCAAGGGGGCCGCCGCCCTCATCGTAACGCGCACCAACAAGGGCGAGGAGGCGCTGCCGTCGAAGCGCTGGGCACAGTACGAATGGAAGGAAGCCCCTTGATCCTCCAGAGCCCACGGGCGGCGGCCCGTGGACGAAGGTTCCCGCACCTGACCCACGGGCCGCCGCCCACGGGCTTGCACGCCCTCCCCATCATCCCAGGAGAACGCCGCATGAACCCCACACGCCGTACGTTCCTGTCCGCCTCCGCTGCCGTCGCCGCCGGCGGAATGGCCGTCGCGCACACTGCTGCCGCCCAGGAGGACGTCGCGCGCCTCGGGCGCACGCCGCACACGCGCTTCGCGGTCAACGTCGAGATGTGGTGGCCGCGCCTGCCGTTCCTGAAGCGCCTGGAGCAGGCGGCCAGGCTCGGGTTCCCGGCGGTCGAGTTCTGGCCGTGGCGCAACAAGGACGTCCCGGCGGTCGCGGAGACGTGCCAGAAGCTGAAGCTGGAGGTGGCGCAGTTCACCGCCTGGGGGTTCCGGCCGGGGCTGAACGACCCGAAGAACCACAATCGGTTCGTCGAGGAAGTCGAGGCCAGCTGCGCCATCGCCCGCAAGCTCAACTGCCGCATGCTGTGCGTCGTCGGCGGCGACGACATCGCGGGCGTCACCCAGGCGCGGATGCACGAGAACATCATCGCCGGACTGCGCAGGGCGGCTCCGGTCGCGGAAAAGCACGGCATTACGCTGATCCTCGAGCCGATGAACATCCGCGTCGATCACAAGGGCCACTGCCTGTACGGCAGCGAGCCGACCCTGCGCATCATCAAGGCGGTGGGGTCGAAGAACGTCAAGATCAACTGGGATCTGTATCACATGCAGATCAGCGAGGGCGATCTGTGCGGCCACCTGCGCGACGGCTACGCCGGGATCGGGTACGTCCAGGTGGCCGACCACCCGGGGCGCAACGAGCCGGGTACGGGCGAGATCCACTACCCGCGGGTGCTCCGGCAGCTGCACGAGTTGGGCTACCGCGGCTACGTCGGGCTGGAGTGCCGGCCGCGCCGCGACGAGGTGGAGGCGGCCCGCGGGGTCAATCGCGCGGACCAGTGGTAAAGGAACGGGCCACAGCGATCCAGCGCCCGGCATCCGCGGCCGTGCCGGTGCCGCGACCCGATGACGCACCATCCTGCCGCTCGCCTTACCCGAAAGGCCCCGCGATGAGTACCGCCGCCGGCAGTCGTTTCTGGGCGATCCTGCGCCAGCGCTGCCCGCGGTGCCGTCAGGGTCGCGTGTTCGGTAGCCTGGTGCGGACGAACCCCGCCTGCCCGCTCTGCGGCCTGTCCTTCGAGCGCGAGGAGGGGTACTTCCTGGGCGCGATGTACATCAGCTACGGGATGTCGATCGTCTGCCTCGGGCTGCTGATGTGGCTGGGAACCCTGCTCCTGCCGACGTGGGATCTGGGGACACTCGTCCTGCTGGCGACCGCCGCCTACCTCCCCATCGTGCCGATCGTGTTCCGCTACTCGCGCGTCCTCTGGATCCACTTCGACCGCTGGGCCTGGCCGGGGCACAACTGACCGCACCCCGCGCCGGTCGCTTTTTCGTTGCCCGGCGGGCGCAGGCGGGATACCTTCCTCCCTATGAAGATCACCCGACTCGATGCCGTGAGCGTCCGCATCCCGCAGAAACCGCCCATCGCCCCCTACCAGTCGCGCTACCGGGCAACGTCCGCCAAGGACGCCCTGCTCGTGCGCCTGGAGACCGACGCCGGCCTTGTCGGCTGGGGCGAAACCCCTGTGGACTGGCTCAGCAAGTCCTTCGAGGGCACGCCGACGGACCGCCTGCGCCCGCAGGTCGTCGGCCGCGACCCGTTCGCCGTGGAGGCGTGGTACGCCGAGAACACCCTCGGCCCGTTCCTCGCCAGCGCCGTCGAGATGGCGATGTGGGATCTGATCGGCCACGCCACGCGGCAGCCGCTGTACAGGCTCCTCGGTGGGGCGGTGCGGCAGCGCGTCGAGCTGGCCGCATGCATGGGCATCCGCCCCTACGATGAGGCGAAGGCCATCGCTCGCGGCTACCTGGAGCAGGGCTTCACCACGCTCAAGACCAAGGCCGGCCGCCGCGCCGAGGAAGATCTCGAGATGGTGCGCGGTATTCGCGACGGCGTCGGCGACCGGCTCAAGCTGCGCATCGACCCGAACCAGGGCTACGCTCCCGAGGTGGCGTTTCCGCTGGCGCGCGACCTGGAGCAATACCATCTGGAGTACTTCGAGCAGCCGATGCCGCTCGGCCTGATCGGCGACGCCGCCCGCCTGCGCCGCCGCACGAAAACGCCGATCGCCCTCAACGAATCGGTGACCACCCTCGACATCGTCCTGCAAATCCTCCAGCTCGGCGCCGCCGACGTGTTGCTGCCGGACACGTACCAGTGCGGCGGCATCCTGGCGGTGAAGAAGGTGGCGACGCTGGGCGAGGCGGCGGGCGTGCCGTGCGTGTTCCACTGCGCTCATGACCTGGGCCTGAAGACGGCGGCCATGCTGCACGTCGTCGCCAGTTCGCCCGGGTTCACGCTGGCGAACGACTGCACGTATTACGGCCTGGAGGACGACATAATTGAACCGCTGCACCGGATCGAGCGCGGCTTCATGCCGGTGCCGGAGGGGCCGGGGCTCGGGGTGGCGGTTGACGAGCGGAAGGTGGCGAAGTACCGCGTCGAGTGACCCGTTCCGGCCGCAGGTACACGCGCCGGACTCTGTATAATACCGCTAGCCCCAAGCCAACTGCCCGCGGATGCTAGACGGGAAGGGTGACGATGGCCGAGGTATCGACAAGCCTGATCGAGATGGTGCTGCGCGACGTGGCCGCGTCCGGGGCCGAGCCCTGGTATCCGGCCGCCTACGCCCAGGCAACTGGCGTGGCGCGCCACGCCATCGACGCCGGTCTGGATCACCTGCGCCTGGCCAGCCTGGTGCGGCTGACCGACTGGGTGCAGGGGCGCGGCCAGGGCTACACCCTGACCCCACTCGGGGCCGAGGTGCTCGACAACCCACGGTTGCTCGCCCGCCTGCGCGAGGGGAAGGATCTGTCCCGCCGGCCCGCCGCGCCGGAGGCCGGCCCGCCGTCGCTCCGAGGGACCGAGACCGCCTGGGACCGCGGCGAGGCGATCCGCACCGCCCTGCTCAACCCGCCGCGCCCGGTCGTCACGCAAACCCTCCTGTTCCTCAACATCGCCGTCTTCGTCTACGGCTTCTTTCTCGCGTCGCAGCAGGGGGTGGGCGGCGCTTACTTCGGCATGGACGGCGACGCGCGCGTGATGCAGATCCGGGCCGAAACCGGCCTGCTGAGAATCGACTACCTGCTCGACGGGCAGTGGTGGCGGCTGCTGTCCTACAGCTTCGTTCACATCGGCGTCATCCACCTGGCGATGAACATGTTCGTGCTGTACTCGCTGGGGGCGGTGGCGGAAACCCTGTGGGGGTCGTGGCGCTATCTCGCGATCTACCTGATCTCCGGGCTGGGCGGCGGGGTGGCGCAGATTCTGGTCGAACCCTCCGTGCTGATGGGCGGGGCGTCCGGCTGCCTGTGCGGCCTGCTTGGGACGATGGCCGTCTGGGTGACGATGAACAAGACGTACCTGCCGCCGCGGCTGGCGTCCGAGTGGATGCGGAACATCATGACGAATGTGTTCCTGATCGTGTTCATCAGCCTGCTTCCGCGCGTGAGCTGGGCCGGACACCTGGGCGGCGCGGTGGCGGGCGTGCTGGCGTCGGTGCCGATGAACTACAACCGCTTCGGCCGCGGGGCGCAGCGGTGGCTAGGCGCGCTGGGTGTGGCAGCCGTGCCGGTGCTGGCAATCGGGCTGCTGTGGCTGTCGCTCCCCGAGCAGGTCGCGGCCGACACCCCGGACGTGGAAACCTTCCGCAAGAAGTACGCGACGCTGTTGTGGAAGACGAACGGGACCATCGACCAGGTTTACCGCGAACACGGACGGTCGTACCTGGGAGGGGACAGGAAACCGGCCGACGACCCCCAGGCGGCCAGGGAAGCGGCTGCCGCGTTTCAGAAGGCTTCGACCAGGTTGCAGGGGTACGCCGATAGCCTTCGGAAGGCGGGCCCCTTCTCCAGCCGCACCGTCCGGAAGTTCACGCAGGTCGCCGTCGAGTATGCGCGGGTCGGTTCTCTGTTTGCCGAGGAGTTCGCCGCGGCGCTCGACCCGCCCGAACGCTGGACGCGCGAGCGGGCCGGTGCCCTGCAAATGCGGTTGGAACGACTGGACGAATTGAGCGATCAGTTACGCGCCTCGCAGGTGTATGGCCTGGTGCGAAAGTAGGCGGGGGACGGTGCCGCTTGCGGCCTGGCGGGAGGGCGCAGCCGCGTCCCGCCAAGCCGCAAGCGGCACGCAGCAAGTTCACCCCGGCACCGGCCAGACGCGCACCGTCCTGTCCATGCTGCCCGACACCGCCAACCGGCCGTCAGGGCTAAACGCGACGCTCATGATCTTCGACGTGTGCCCGCGGAAGCGGTGGACTTCCTTGCCGCTGTCGAGGTGCCACAGCACCAGCACCCAGTTGGCGCTTTCCCACAGCTGGTCGGGCCGCTGCAGGGCGGACGGATCGGCGCACTCCCACAGGCCGAAGCGCCCGTCCGGCGAGAAGGCGACACTCCACACCTGATCGGCAACCGCCTCGAAGCTGCGCACCTCCTTGCCGCTCCTGAGATCCCACAGGCGCACCGACTGGTCGGCGCTGCCGGAGAGGGCCTGCCGTCGCGACCCCGAGACGGCCACGCTGAGCACCTGGTCCTTGTGGCCCTGCAGGCGGCGCAGTTCGCGCCCGCTCGCCACCTCCCACAGGCGCACCGTCCCGTCGGCGCTGGCGGTCAGGACGGCCCGGCTGTCCGGCGTGAACGCGGCCGCCAGCACCCAGCTCATGTGCCCCTTGAAGCGCGCCGTTTCGCGGCCGGTGTCGGCCTGCCACAACCGCACCATCCCGTCGGACAGGCTGCCGGTGACGGCGAACTGCCCGTCCGGCGACAGGGCGACGCTGCGGTTGGTGCGCCCCTCGAAGCAGCGTGCCTCGCGGCCGCGTTCCAGATCCCATAGCCGCACCGTCTTGTCCTTGCCGGCGCTGACGGCCCGCTTGCCGTCGGGCGCGAACGCAACCGCCCAGACCTTGTCGCGGTGGCCGAGCATGCAGCCGCTTTCCTCGCCGCTCTCCACGTTCCAGAGACGCACCGTCCCGTCGGCCCCGCCCGAGAGGACGTGCCGACCGTCGGGCGAAAACGCGACCGCCAGCACCGCGTCGGTGTGCCCTTCCAGGCAAAGCGCCTCGCCGGCGCCGCTCTGATCTGTCGCCCACCAGCGCTCGCGCGGATTCGCGGGCGCCTCCGGCACCGGGACGGGCTCGGGCCGCGAGACCGGGACCGGCGTGGGCGCTACCGGCACGGGCCGAGGAGCCAGGGCGTTCAACCCTTCGAGTACCGCGTCGAAGCCGGCCAGGCGGTCGCCGGGCGCCTCCTGCAGGCACTGCTCCAGCAGGTCGGCGAGCGGCTCGGGGATCTCGCGCCAGTGTTTGCGCAGCGGCTGCGTCGTCTTGAACAGCGCGTAGCAGCACGTCTTGCCGAAGCCGTACACGTCCGTCGGCGGCCCGACCGCCACGCCGGGCAACCGCCCCATCTGCTCGGGCGCCGCGTAGTCGAGCGTGCCGACGATACGGTATCCCGTGACCGTCCGCGCCCGGGCACTGTTCGCGACCGTCGAACTCAGCACGCTCTGGCGGAGCGCCAGGCCGAAGTCAATCAGCTTGACGCGCCACCCGCCGTTCTCCTGGCGCACGAGGAGGTTGGCCGGCTTGACGTCGCGATGCAGGATACCCTTGCCGTGGGCCGCCCGTAGCGCCTCGACCACTGGCCGGGCCAGCACGAGGAGCTGGTCGGCTGTCAGCGGGCCGTGCTTCTCGACGTGGTCCTCCAGAGTAAGCCCCTCGAAATAGTCCATGACGAGGTACGGTCGCGTCTGGCCGGGATCGGCGTAATCACAGTCACGCAGGCGAATGATCGCGGCGTCGTCCAGCTCCTCCAGCACGCGCGCCTCGCGGAACACGTCGGCGACCTGGCGTTCCAGGCTGTCGGTGCGCAGCGCCTTGACGACGACGCGGCTGCCGGAGTGACGGTTGCGGCACAGGAAGGCGACGCCGAACCCGCCCGCGCCGAGGATGCGTTCCGGCTCGTACTTGCCCAGCGGGAACGGCGCGAACCGGGCCGGGTCCAGCTCGGCGGCCTGCTTCAGCGCGTCGAGTCCGGCCGCCCAGTCGCCCTTTTCCAGGGCGGCGCCGTAGAGGTTCCAGTGCGCCTCGGCGCGGGCCGGGCGGTCGGTGACAAGGGCGGCGACCGCGCCGAAGTCGCGCTGGGCGGCATCGAAGTCACCTGTCGCCACCTCCAGCTGGGCGAGGCTGTTAAGCAGGGCCGGCAGCCGCTGCTGCTGCTCGACCGGCAGGGCGCGGAACTTCTCGATCACCAGCTTGACAACGCGCCGCTCGGACTCGCCGCCGATGGCGAGGCTGTCGCGCGGTCGGACCTCACTGGTCGCCATGTCGTGGCACCGCTTCAGATCCTGGACCGCCTGGTAGATCTCCTGCAGCTGCTGGCCGTGCCGCTGCTGCTCCGCCGCCACGTCGAGGACGGCGCCGTGCGTCTGGGCGACCGCCTGCTGCACCTCCGCGAGCATCTCCTCCAGCCGGTCGCCGTGCTCGGCCAGGAACTGCGTCAGCTGCGTGAACCCGTGGTCGAGGGCGCCGCCGAGTTCCTCCAGCTTCGCCCAGGAGAGGCCCTGATACAGTTCGCGGTCCGTCTCGACCTCGCGGCGGAAGAAGAAGCGCACCCCGGCGACGAGGACGGCGGTGCTGCCGGGGCGGTCGGAGCGCAGGGCGACCAGGCGGGCCAGGCTGGAATACCCGGCCTGGCGCAGCTCCTCGGCCAGGCCGTCGAGGGCCTGCCATTCCGCGGCGATGAGGCTTTGCGGGTCGCCGAACCGGGTAAACGTCTCGGCCTGACGGGTCAGCTCGGCCGGATCGAGGGTGCCCGCGGTGAGGAGGCCGGCCTTGCGCGCCGTCCGCAATTCGCGCAGACAGACGGAGCGGTACTCCGGTCCGTGCGACGGCAGTCCCTCCAGCGGGGTGACGTCGAGGAAAGCGCGCACCTGCTGGCGAAACGCCTTCTGGTCGGCCCGGTCGAGCCAGGTCCAGATCGACTCCCCGGCGAGCGCGACCTCGAGCGCCTTCCAGGCGTTGTCATTGGCGCGCTGCAGGGCGAGCGGCAAGGTCTGGCTGTGATCGGTGAAGAACTGGCTGAACTTCCTGACCACGCCGTCGAAGGCGTTTTCGCCGACGGCGAACCCGGCCGCCTTGCAGGCACTTTCGAGCATCGGCTTGAGGGCCAGCGACGACAGATTGAGCAGGATCGGCATGGCTAAATGCTCCGGGAGCAGGACAGGGAGCCGACGGAACTGATTGTTGCACACCCGGTCGCGTCCGACAAGCGGCGTAGGGGCCAGGGTGAGGGCGGTCTACTCTTTCGGCCCCGTTTGCGTACCCTCTCCCCTTGTGGTGACCTGTCGTGTTTCCCCAAGAGGAGGGCTCCCATGCCACGCCTGCGCTGGTTTCTTCTGACCGCGGCCGCCGTCACGCTGTCCGCCAGCCCCGCTCCGGATACGTCCGCGGGCGAGCAGTCGGACGGATTCGTGAAGCTCTTCAACGGCAAGGATCTGACCAACTGGAAGGTGCCGGCGGGCGACAACGGGCACTGGAAGGTCGTCAAGGGCGCGATCGACTACGACGCCAGGAGCGAGGCCAAGGGCGACAAGACGCTGTGGTCGGAGAAGTCGTACCGGGACTTCGTGCTGCGTCTCGACTGGCGGCTGAAGACCGAGCCGGGCTTCAAGAACAAGGTGCCGATCATTCTGCCCGACGGCAGTCACAAGAAGGATCCCGACGGCAAGGAGATCCGCATTGAGATCGACGACGCCGACTCGGGCATCTATCTGCGCGGCACCCCCAAGTCGCAGATCAACATCTGGATGTGGCCGATCGGGTCCGGCGAGGTGTACGGCTACCGGACCGACAAGAAACAACCGCCCGCGGTGCGCGCCGCGGTGACGCCGAAGGTGAACGCGGACCGGCCGCGCGGCGAGTGGAACACGTTCGAGATCAAGGTGAAAGGCGATCGGCTGTGGGTGAAGCTGAACGGCAAGGAGGTCATCGCGAACGCCCAGCTGCCGGGCCTGCCGCAGGAAGGGCCGATCGGCCTGCAGCACCACGGCAGCTGGAACGCGAAGGCTGGCCGCTGGCAGGGGCCGCCCAGCCTGGTGCAGTTCCGCAACATTGCGATTAAGGAGTTGCAGTAACGTCTTTGTGGCCGCTTCGCCGCGCCCGGCGCCGTCCGAGCCCGAAGCGACAGCGCGGGGTGAGGCTCACCCCGCGCTGATGCTTCGGGCTCGGACGGCGCCGGCTGAATGCGGACCTACGCGAGGATGCCCTCGACCAGTTCGCCGTGGACGTCGGTCAGGCGGAAGTCGCGCCCCTGGAAGCGCCACGTCAGCCGCGTGTGATCGAACCCGAGCAGGTGCAGGATGGTCGCCTGCAGGTCGTGGATGTGGACGCGATTCTCGGCCACGTCGAACCCCAACTCGTCCGAGGCGCCGTAGGTGATCCCGGCCCTGATCCCGCCGCCCGCCAGGCAGAGCGTATACGAGAATGGGTGGTGGTCGCGGCCGAGGTTCGCGCTGCGAGCCGTCCGCCCCTCACGGAACGGCGACCGTCCGAACTCGCCGCCCCAGATCACCAGCGTGTCGTCCAGCATCCCGCGCCCCTTCAGGTCGCGGACCAGCGCCGCCACCGCCCGATCCGGCTGCCGGCAGCGGGTGCGCAGCCCCTGCCCGATGTCCTCGCGCGGGTTCGTCCCGTGGAAGTCCCAGCCCCAGTCGTGCAGCTGGACGAAGCGCACGCCCTGCTCCAGCAACCGCCGCGCCAGCAGGCAGTTGTTGGCGAAGCTCGACTGGCCCGGCTGCGCGCCGTACAGATCGAGCATCTGGCGCGGCTCGCGCGAGATGTCCATGACCTCGGGCACCGACGCCTGCATCCGGTACGCCAACTCGTACTGAGCGATGCGCGTGCGCGTCTCCGGGCTGCCAAGTTCCTCCGCCTGCATCTCGTTCAGGTCGCGCAGGGCGTCGAGGCTCAGCCGCCGTACCGACCGATCCATGCCGCGCGGGTTGGAGACGTACAGCACCGGATCGCCCTCGGACCGGCACTGCACCCCCTGGTAGACGGACGGGAGGAAGCCGCTGCTCCACAGGGCGTTGCCGGCGGTCGGGTTGACGCCACCCGATACGAGGACGACGAACCCGGGCAGGTTGGCGCTCTCCGACCCGAGCCCGTAGGTTACCCACGCCCCCATCGACGGTCGGCCGAACTGAGCCGACCCGCTGAACAGCAGCAGTTCCGCCGGGGCGTGGTTGAACTGATCGGTGAACATCGACTTGATGAAGCACAGCTGGTCGGCGATCTGGCCGACCTCGGGCAATGCCTCGGACAGCCACGCGCCGCTCTGGCCGTGGCGGGCGAACCGCTGTGGGGTGCCGAGCAGCTTCGGCACGCCGCTGGTAAAGGCGAAGCGCCGGCCGCGCAGGAACTCCTGCGGGCAGTCCTGGCCGTTACGGCGCACCAGTTCCGGCTTGTAGTCGAACAGATCGAGGTGGGGCGGCGAACCGGCCATGTGCAGGTAGACGACCCGCTTCGCCTTTGCGCGGAAGTGTGGCGGGCGTGGTGTCAGTGGGTTGTCACTGCTGCGGTTCGCAGCCGGAGCGGTCTCGCCCGTCAGCGTCGCCAGGGCGAGGGCGCCGAGCCCGACCTGGCAGTCGCGCAGGAAGTGGCGGCGGGTGATGTTCAGGATATGGTCGGCGTGCGGGGTCATCGACTCACCTTTTGGCGAACGTCTCGTCCAGGTTCAGAACCACGTTGGCGACGACCGTCCACGCCGCCAGGTCGGCGGCGTCCATCCCCGGCGGCAGCGGGCCGAGCGGCTGCGTCGCCAGCTCCAGCGCCGCCTTCGCGTCGCCCGCAAACTTCGAGCGCGCCCGCTGGTACAGGTCCACCAGGCGGCGCAGCTCGGTTTCGTGGGGCGGGCGGGCCAGGCACAGACGGAAACCGTGGCGCGCCCGCGCCTCGGCGGTCGGGCCACCCTCGCGCACCATGCGGCGGGCGAGAGCCTGGGCCGCCTCGACGTAGCACGGGTCGTTGAGCGTCACCAGCGCCTGCAACGGCGTGTTGGTGCGCGGCCGGTTCACCGTGCAGACGTTGCGGCTGGGGGCGTCGAACGCGATCATCGACGGGTACGGCGTGCTGCGCCGCCAGAACGTGTAGAGGGCGCGGCGGTACTTGTCCTCGCCGAGGCTGGTGTCCCAGTCGGTGGCGCCGCCGAAGGCCGCGTTCAGCTTCAGTTTCGGCCGCTCGGGGCGCACCGGCGGGCCGCCGATCCTGGGGCTGAGCAACCCACCCGCGAACAGCGCCTGGTCACGCACCACCTCGGCCGCGACGCGGTAGCGCGGGCCGCGCGCGAACAGCCGGTTGTCCGGGTCACGCTCGACGAGGTCCGGCGTCACGCGCGACGACTGGCGGTAGGTCGCCGACGTCACGATCAGTTTCAGCAGGTGCTTGATATCCCAGGCTCTCCTCACCCCCCTGCTCCCCTCTCCCACGAGGGGAGAGGGAGACCGGGAGGGAGAGGGGGCGGCAAACTCGGTCGCGAGCCAGTCGAGCAGCTCGGGGTGCGTCGGCAGCTTGCCGCGGATACCGAAGTCGTCGGGCGTCTCCAGCAGGCCGACGCCGAAGATCTGCTCCCAGAAACGGTTGACCGTGACGCGGGCCGTCAGCGGGTTCTCCGGCGCCACCAGCCACCGCGCCAGCGCCAGCCGGTCGGCCGGCCCCTTCGGCAGCGCGGGGAACAGGGCCGGCACGCCGGGCGAAACCGGCTTGCCCTGGTCGAGGAAGTTGCCGCGGATGTGAATGCGCGTCAGGCGCTGCTGCTTCGCGGGCAACTCGCGCATGATCGGCGTGCTGATAGGTTTGATGCCCGCGAGTTGCTTTTGCAGCGCGGCCTGCCGGTTGTGGGCGTCCTTGAACGCCGGCGCAGTCGAACGGAAGTACTTCGCCAGTTCCGCCCGCTGGGCCGCGCTCCGCCTCGGCGCCTCGATGGCCAGGATCTTCTCGATGTTCGCGGGCAGCGTGTCCTTCTTCACACCCTTCTTTGGCCTGGCGCTCCCGTCTTTCGGCGCGCCGTCCTGCTTGCCCCCCTCGGCCTTGCGGACGCGCTTCTCCCAGGCGTCGAGGGCGGCGTTGAACTCCGGGCTTGCCCAGCGCTTCTCGATGGCCGCGCTCTCCGCTTCCAGGCGTGCCTTTTCCCGCAGCTGCTCGGGCAGCGGCGTTGCCAGGGTCGGGCGATTGTCTGGCTTGTCGGAGTCTTCTGTCTGATTGAGGATGGCGTAGATCTGGAAATACTCCTCCTGGCTGATCGGGTCGTACTTGTGGTCGTGGCACTGAGCGCACGCCATTGTCACCCCCATCCAGACCTGGAATGTCGTGTTAACGCGATCCACCACCGCAGCCGTCCGAAACTCCTCGTCGTCGGTGCCGCCCTCGGTGTTGGTCAGCGTGTTGCGGTGGAACGCGGTCGCGATCAGCTGCTCGATCGTCGGGTTGGGCAGCAGGTCGCCAGCGAGTTGTTCGACGGTGAAGCGGTCGAACGGCATGTTGCTGTTGAAGGCGGCGATGACCCAGTCGCGATACTTCCAGATGGTCCGCGGGCCGTCGTCGGCGTAACCGTTCGAGTCGGCGTAACGGGCCTGGTCCAGCCAGACGTAGGCCCAGCGCTCGCCGTAGGCGGGGGAGCGCAGCAGTTCGTCCACGTAGCGCTCGAAGGCGTCGGGGCGCCTGTCGTTGACGAAGCGATCCACCGCCGCGAGGGTTGGCGGCAGGCCGGTCAGGTCGATGGCGGCGCGGCGCGCCAGAGCGTAGCGGTCGGCCTCGGGGCTGGGCTTGAGGCCCGCGCGCTCCAACCGGGCGAGGACGAAGCGGTCGATCGGGTTGCGCGCCCAGCCCTTCGTCTTCGGGGTCGGGGGCGTGGGGCGCTGCGGCGGGACGAAGGCCCAGTGCTCCTGGTACTCGGCCCCCTGCTCGATCCAGTGCCGGAGGACCGCGCGGTCGCGGTCCTTGAGCTGGGCATGGCTTTTGGCGGGCGGCATCCGCTCCCGGCCGGCGGCGAAGATGCGCGCGACGAGTTCGCTCTCCTGCGGCTTGCCGGGGACGACGGCGCGGGCTCCGCTGCGGAGTTCCCTGATGGCGGCCTCGCGCAGATCGAGGCGCAACCCGGCCTTGCGCGTCTTCGCGTCCGGGCCGTGGCAGGTGAAGCAGCTGGCCGCGAGGATCGGCTGCACGTCCCGCGCGAACTGGAGTTTGCCGGCGGGGCCATCCTTTCCCTTTGCGGCGATCGGAACGGGCTCCTGCCCCCGGGTGATACCCGCGAGCAGGGCGACGCTGGCCAGCAAGAGAAGTCGTTTCATGGGTCGGCGTTCACACGATGTCGGGGTTGGTTCTGGTAGCGCCGGACCGGCGAGGGCGGTCGGAGGAGGGAGGCTAAAAACGGGTCCGGCAGGTCTTCATCTCAGATTACCGCCGCAGCTGGGTCTTGTCGAACAATTTCCGCACCGCCTCCTGCTTGACCGATCGTCATCGAGGCCAACGACGCCTCCCGTTCGGCCCGACCGCCTCACCCGATGATCACCCGCGGCCGCCGCGCCGCGTCCGGTTCCGCCTCCAGAATCAGCTCGCGTACCTTCCACGGAATATTCCCCTCCCCGAACGCGAAATAGCTCCAGCTCGCCGCCAGCAGGTCCATCTCCGACCAGCCGAAGTGAACGCCCGGCGGCCTGCTGTACTTCGACATCTCCAGCGCCACCGACGCGACCGCGTGCGCCACCGACGCGCACCCGGTCACCTTGATCACGACCCGCGTCTCCTCCCGAAATACCTCCACCAGCAGGCGCTGGTAGAAGTTGCTCGGGTCGTCTACCTCCATCTCCAGAAAGACGATGTCGGCGTCCGGGTCGAGCTGGTGGTCGGTGCGGATCTGCTTCTCCTTCGTGTCCCGTTCGTGCAGGCCAGGGCGGTGCGGCACCAGCACCGGGAAGTCCGCCAGCACCAGGCTGTTCCACAGAAACTGCGATTCGTCGTTCTTGAAAGCGAACCCGACCGTGCGCAGTTCGTCGCTGCGCAGGGCGCGGGCGAACACCGACGATGTCAGGATCGTCACGATGAACCCGAACGCGATCAGCAGTCCGGTCGGCGACGTCACGATGATGGCCGCCGTCGTGGCGGCGAAGACAATCAGGATCAGCGCGTATCCCAGCGGTCCGCGCCGCCCCTCGGCCCGCCGCCGCTCGCGCACGGACAGGTACGTCACCGCCGACGCGCTGGTCAGCAGCACCATCACCCCGGTGGCGTACGCGCCGCGCTGGTCATGGACGCTCGCCCGGAAGTAGAGCGTGACCGCCAGGTTGACCAGGGCGAACAGCCCCAGCAGCACGCCCCAGCGGTGCGCCCACTTCAGCTCCATGCCGAACCGAAGCAGGAACTGCGGCAGGAGCGTCGCCAGCGCCGTCATGATGCTGGTGCCCGCCAGGCACAGCAGCGCGATGGCGACGACGTCGTAGACCGTCCCAAAGCCCGGACCGAACAGCGGGCACAGGGCCGCCGCGCTCTGACCGCCGGTGATCGGCCCGCCGTGGGCCAGGTACGCCAGGGCGCGGTTGTCGGCCGCCCCCCCGACCACCTTCTCCGCCTGGGTGGCCGGGTCGAGGATCGCCCTCGTCGCCAGTGCCTCGGGGGGAATCAGTACCGTCGCGACCAGCGACGAGCCAAGCAAGAACAGCGACATCACCGCAGCGGCGACGACGAGCACCTTGCGCGTGTTGCGGATCCGACCGCGCGGTTCGAGTTCGGTCTCGCCCGGCTCGCCCTTGACCTGCGGCATGACGATCAGGCTCAGCTCGAACCCGCTCAGCCCCAGCGCCAGCTGCGGCAGGAGCAGCAGGCACAGCAGCGCGATCAGCAGTCCGTTGCGCGGCGAGCCGGCGATGCCGTCCACGCTCCACCGGCCGTCGCGCACCTGGCCAAACCACTCCCCGAGGCGCCCGGGGTGGTCGGCCAGGTAGACCAGGCCGGAGCCGATGACGAGGGCGTTGAGCAGCAGGAACAGCGCCACCAGCGGGACCGCGATCAGCAGGACGTTGCGGCCGAAACCCTTGCGGAGCAGGAACCAGAACAGGAAGCCGACGGCGCCGAGGACGATCGTCACCACCAGCTGCTCGTTGAAGTACGCCGTGAACGTCTCGCCAAAGTAGGCCCGGCTCGTTTCTCTCGCCCACTGGGCCGCCGCACCCAGCGGTCTGTCACTTTCGACGTAGGCGTTGTGGATAACGTGCTCGGCGGCGTCGGCCAGCGAGAGCGTCTTGGCCATGACGAAGTCGGTGACGGCGAACCCGAGCAGGCCGAGGATCAGCGTCTTGCCGCGCCAGCCGTGGACGACCTGTTCGAGCAGCGCGATCGACCCCGACCCGTGGGCCGATTTCCCGGCGACGTACCAGTACACCGGCAGCGCGCAGCCGAGAGTGACGACGACCACGACGACGGTGGCGAGCGGCGCCAGGCGGCCGGCGACCTGGACGGCGATCGACGGCTGATACGCGAGGGTGCTGAAGTAATCGACGCCGAGGATGCAGAGAATCCACACCCAGTAACTGGGCGGCGACTTGCGAGCGGTGTGCGGCAGGGCGGGCGGAGAGGGCGCCGCGGGGGTAGGCCCCGGGGTGGGCTCGGGGGCACTGCTCATGGAAGTCTCCCGGAGCGCGCGGGCGGGGCGGAGCCCTCACGGTGCCCTGGGCGAAGGCGCCCGCTCGCTCTGGCATGGTATTCTACGCAGGTGGGGCGAGTCGGAACAGGCCAGGGCGGAGCCAGGCGACCTGGAGTGCAAAGATTCGTGGGCTTTCCATCCTCCTCACTCCTCGGCAGGGGCGAGAGCCTTCCGGTCGAGTCGGACCAGGGCGGCGCGCACCTGGCCGGCGCTGAGGAGTACGGCCCGCTCGTCGATGTGGAGAGGAGGGCCATCGACGTGCGGCCGCAGCCGCCGCCACAGCTCGCCGCGCGGTCCCGACACCTCGACGAGGAAGTAGTCGGTGTGGTACTCGTCGAGGACGCGGTCGAGGCGGGCGCGCCAGTCCGGGCCGAGCTGCGGGATGTAGTGGCTGTCCTCCAGGAGGCGCGGCGGGAAGAAGAAGCCGCGCGTGTCGGTGTACGTCCGCGCGCGACCCGGGACGCGCCAGGTAAGGTAGGCGCCGTAGTCCGGCGGGCCGAAGAACCGGCCCGACAGGTTCAGCTCCTCGATACGGGCGGTCGCTGCCCGCGGCCACTCCGGATCGTCCTGTACCGGCATGGCCCGCGCCAGCGGCGGGATCAGCGACGCCACCGCCAGCACCGCCAGGGCGGCGCTCAGCCAACCGGCCTGGAAACGCATCAGCGGATTGTCGAGGAGGCGCCTGCACCCCAGGTCCAGGCGCAGCGCGAACGCCGCCCACGCTCGCCGCCGGTGTCGCGCCGCATCCCCGAGGAGGGCCGTCAGGTGCGGCACTCCCAGCGCCAGCATCACCAGCAGCCAGTCCTGCACGCTGCGGAAGGCGAGGTTCGCCAGTCCGCCCAGGCTGACCAGCGTCGCCACCTCCCACAGCCGATACTGCCGGAACCGCAGCACGACGGTGAGCCCGATCAGGGCAGCCACCGCGTAGGGGACGACAGTCGTGAGCGGGGAGACGGCGAAGAAGGTGTGCAGCGGCTGCATCTCGCCGAACATGCGCATGATCGGGTGGGCGAGTTCCGGCTTGAACGGGTAGAGGAAGCGCTCCACCGGATCCGGGGCGAGGAACGTGGCCGCCACCCCGAATCCGCCGACCCACGTCAGCCGCCACAACCGCGCTCGGTCGAGCGGCGCGTTGAGCCGGACGCGCGCGTTCAGCCACTCCCACGCGATCGCGCCCACGAGCACCCCCTGCCCGAGAATCACGCCCGGGTGGAGATTGCTCCACAGCAGCATGACCGGCGGCAGCCACCACGTCAGCGGGCGCTTGCCGGTGCAGTGGTCGTGCAGCCAGCCGGTGACGAGCAGCAGGCCGACGGTGGTGCAGGCCATCGGCCGCAGGTTCCACGCCGGCGAAATCGCCAGGATCGCCGCGCCGAGCGCCAGCGCGATCCCGTGCCAGCGGACACCGCCGCAGCGCAGCCGCCACGCGACCAGCGCCAGCGGCGCGATCACGAGGGCGGTCTTGAGGAGCTTCAGCCCGCCGTACCCGAGCGCCTCCCAGACGGCGTAGAGGATGACCTCGTACAGCCACTCGAAGTCCGGGATGGGTTCGCCGGCGATGGTGTAGGTGAACGACTCCGGCGGACGCAGCGTGCCGGTGTGGACGATCAGCTCGCCAGTGCGAATTTGCCAGGCGTAATCGAGATCGCCGAAGGGGTTGATATAGTTGGCGCCGAGGAGGACGACGGCGAGGACAGTGCAGCCGTTGGGGAGGTAGTGCCGAACCCGACTCAATTGCATCGCCACGGCTCCACGGGAAGGGCGGGCTGCCCAGGGGGGAGAAAAGAACCGGGCGCGGCACAGGGACAGGGCGAGGGAAACTGAGCGCCTCTTCTCCGTTTCGGCCCCGCGCCGTTGCCCCCGTAGCCGCGCCCGGCGCCCTTCGGTGTTCCGGCGGCCTGCGTCCCCGGACCCGCTGCCAGGAGGTGTTCGTCGCTACAACCATAGATCACGGCGTGCGGGAAGACAAATCCGCTCGGGCGCTGCCCCGGCGCTGCCCTTGCGACGGACCACCGCGCCGCGATACAACAACGGAGAACCCGCCGCGCTGCCGCCGCCCGCGTCGGCATGGGCGGCCCTGGCTCACGAGAACCTGACATGGCACATCCGCCACTTCGCATTGGTCTGATCGGCGCCGGCGGCAACACCCGGCTGCGGCACATTCCCGGCCTGCGCGCCATCCCCGGCGTCGAGATCGTGGCCGTCGTCAACCGCCGGCCGGAATCGACTGCCGCCGCGGCGCGCGAACACGGCATCCCGCGCACCTACGGCCACTGGGAACAGCTGATCGCCGCCCCCGACATCGATGCCGTCGTCATCGGCACCTGGCCGTATCTGCATTGTCCAGTTACTCTGGCCGCCCTCACCGCCGGCAAGCACGTCCTGACCGAGGCGCGGCTCAGCATGAACGCGGCCGAGGCCCACCGCATGCTGACCGCGGCGCGCCAGCACTCCCACCTCGTCACCCAGGTCGTGCCCAGCCCGTTCGGGCTGAAGGGCGATCGGGTGATAAAGGAGCTGCTCGCGTCCGGCTACCTGGGCGAGCTGCGCGAGGTCCACGTCTGTAGCCTGAACGCCGCCCTGGCCGACCCGGCCGCCCCGCTGTCGTGGCGGCAGGACGTCGCCCTGTCGGGGTTCAACATGCTCACCCTGGGTATCGTTCACGAGACGCTGATGCGCTGGGTGCCGCCGCCGGTGCGCGTCCTCGCCCAGGTCCACGCCTTTTTGCCGGCGCGCATCGACCCGCAGAGCGGGGTGCGCCGCCCGGTCGGCACGCCCGACAGCGTGCAGGTGGCGGCCGTGCTGGAGAACGGCGCCCGGGCGACGTACCACTTCAGCGGCGTCACACCGTTCGGGCAGGAGATGGGGATCCACCTCTACGGAACGGAAGGGACTCTGCACTACGACCTGCAGACGGACCGGATCCGCGGCGCGAGCGTGCGGCAGGGAATGCAGCCGGGGCGGGCGGACGAGCTGGTCGAGATGCCGATCCCGTCTGAGAAGGAGGGCGGGTGGCGCGTCGAGGAGGAGTTCGTCGAGGCGATCCGCACCGGCGCCCCGGTCCGCTTCACGGACTTCGCGACGGCGGTCGGCTACATGGAGTTTACGGAGGCGGTGGCCCGCAGCGCCGAGCAGGAGGAGCCGGTTGACCTGCCGCTGACGGACTTCCTGGAGGATCCCGGGCCGCGGGTGGTGTAAGCGGCTGCTCCCCCTCACGATGCTGTCGGCAGTTCCAGGCAGAAGCAGGCGCCGGGCCGGTCCGCAGAACCGCAGAGCGTCAGCCGCCCGCCGATCAGGGTTGCCCACCGCTCGGCGAGGGCGAGCCCCAGGCCGACTCCACCGGCGGTCACGTCCGCGGACTTGCCGCGGCAGAAGGCGCGGAAGATCGACCGGCGCTCGCACCGCGGCACACCCGGTCCGCGATCCTCGACCTCCAACGTCAACCGCCCCGGCCCGGCGACGCGCGCCCGCAGCCAGATGCGGTTGTCGTCGGCCCCGCGGCTGTACTTGCAGGCGTTATCGATCAGGTTGCCGAGGATCTGCTGGACCAGGCTTACGTCGGTCACGACCGCCGCCCCCGCTTCCGCCTGGTCCTCGATCACGAGTTCCTTCTCCCCGTCGTGGCAGCGCGTCTGCCAGTTCGCCGCCACCTGGCCGAGCAGCTCGCCGACCGCGACGCGCTCCTTCGCCAGGCGCGGCCGCTGGTTTTCCAGGCGCGAGAAATCGAGCACGTTACTCACCAGCCGGGTCAGGCGGTCGGTCTCGGTGTTGAGGGTGTGGAGGTACTCGTCTCTGCGCTCCTCGTCGCGGACCAGGCCGCCGGTGAGCATGTCGAGATAGAGGCGGAGCGTGGTCAGCGGGGTGCGCAGCTCGTGCGTCACCGCCGACACGAACCGGATGCGGCGCTCGGACAGACCGATCAGCGACCACCCGCCCAGGCCGACCGCGGCGAGCGCGATCAGCGCCGCCGCCCACGCCAGCGCCAGCCCGATGCGCAGCGGGGTCCAGCCGAGCGAGGCCGGCAGGCCGGCGGCCACGGGGGGAGCCACTCCGACCGGGTCGAGCAACGGGGGCACCTCCTCCGGTTCCTCGCCGGGATCCAGCTCGACCGGCAGCGCCGTCATGGTGCGCTCGGGGTGGGGCGGAACCTCGGCTCGCATCGGCAGCGCGCGGGCCTTCGGAAACAGATCGCGGATCTCGTCGGTCAGCAACTTACGCAGTTTCTTCCAGTCGAGCACGATGCCCTGGCAGACCTCCTTCGGCACGGGCAGACGTGTCTGCTTGTACTGGGCTGCGGTCAGCAACCCCAGGACGGCGGGCGCGCCGGAGCGCGGCCACGGGCCGAGCAGCGCCAGCTTCTCCATGAGCAGTCCGCTCACGCGCACCCGGCGAGCGACCATGAGCCGGTTCTGCCCGTTGGCGGCCGGCAGCCAGAACGGCGTCATCGGTCCCATGCGCACCACCACCTGGTCGCGCAGGCTTGGCCGCGGGCGGCCCGGCTTCGCCCACGGCCCGGCCAGGAAGTTGCTGGTGTTCTGGAAGACGGTGTAGGCGTCGTCGTTATACGTCCCGGGCTTGACCTCCTGGGTCGTCTGGACGCGGGTGGCGACCCGGCTCGGGTATCCGTAGTTGCCGTCGCGGCGCCCGTCCCTCAACTGCTGTTGCTGTTCCTGCAGCTGTTTACTCTGCCCGCCCGGGGCGGGAGGCGGGGGCTCCAGCTTGCCGACCTTTCCCCCCGGTGTGGCGGTCACCTGCGTGGGGTTGTTGTCCAGGGCGGCCTCGATTTCGTTCACCACCGTCAGCTGCAATTCCTGCCGCCGGACTCGCTCCAGCAGCGCGTGGGAGGTGGCCGCGGACGACAGATCCGTCAGCAGCGCGTACCGGGTCGCGGTCACGTTGCTCAGGGCGATGCTGTTGGACGCCATCTGTTTCTTCTGCGTCTGGACGAGCACCTGGGGCGATCCCCACCCGGATTCGGGCGCGGTCTGAAAATGGAGCAGCATCCAGTCGGGCAGGTCGGCGCTGAGGAGCGGGGACGGCTCCAGCACGGCAGTCGGGGCGTAGCGGTTGCCCCTGGAATCGAGGACGACGGCCGGCGCGAAGACGGCGCTGTAGTGGTTGTACGGCCGGGTGTCCTCGCGCGCCAGGACCGGGGTGAGGCGACTGTCCAGACGCCACAGGGCCAGGCGCAGCCGGGCGTCGAATTCGGCGCGAGCCTGCATCTCCTGCTGCTCACGTTCGCGCTGGCGCGCCTGCCGGGATCGCTCCTGCTCGCGCTGGAACAGACGCAGGCGCTCGGAGTGTTCGGCGCGGAGGCGATCCGCGAGTTGCTCCTCCTCCAGCCGCAGGACCGCCGCGGTCACCCACCCGAGCCCGCCGGCAACGAGGCCGCAGACGACCAGGAAGACCACCAGCCCCTTGCGCTTGCCGGTTAGCCCCCCCTTCATTTGCCGTTCCCTCCCGGGGTGTCGTCGCTCATCGGTAGCAGGTCCGGGCCGGCCATGTACCCCTGAGCGCGAACGGTCAGGATGGCCTCGGGAGTTGGTTGGCCGGACGGGTCGCGCAGCTTGGTCCGCAGGCGGGCGATGTGCATGTCGATGGTGCGTGTCTCGACGCGCTGCGGCGCGATGCCCCAGAGGCGGGTGAGCAGTTCCTCGCGCGACACCGCCCGGTCGCGGTGCGCGAGCAGAAAGGCGAGCAGGGCACTCTCCGTCTCGGACAGTTCGCACCGCTGGCTGTCGGACCAGCGCACCTCGCGGCGCTCGAAGTCGATCAGGGCCGGACCGAGGCGGGCGCCGCGGACCTCGCGCGGCCGGCCCAGCGAGCGGCGCAGGACCGCCTCGACCCGGGCGAGCAGCTCGCGGGCGGAGAACGGCTTGACGACGTAGTCATCGGCCCCCATCTTCAGCCCGCGGACGCGGTCATCTTCCGTCCCGCGTGCGGTGAGGATGATGACCGGCAGGGTCGGACGGAACCGGCGCACCTCGGCGAGAACATCGAGGCCGTCCCGGCGCGGCAGCAGCAGGTCGAGCAGGACGAGATCGACCCCAAGACGAACCGCCTCTTCCTGGCCGCGGGCGCCGTCGGCCGCTTCGACGACCTCGTACCCGGAGGCGCGGAGGGCGTCGCCGACGCCGCGACGGATGGCGGGTTCGTCCTCGACCACAACGATTCGGCCCCGGGGCATGGCAGAACCTCAAGCGAAAGGAAAAAACCAGACCCGCTGGACGGGAAGAACCAGGCAACCAGGAACCAAACAGATGAGTAGGACCAGGAACCAATGTCCCGAACCGTTGGCCAGCCCCCGTCGCGCCTGTCCCGTTTGAGATTTGGTTCCTGGTTTCCTGGTTCTTTCTTTCTCATGTTTGCCGGCGTCCCGGTTCCTTCTCCGGATTCCGGCGGCGGCCCTCACTTGCCGCGGCGGGGGGCGGGAGCCAGGCTCGCGGTGAAGGGGGGCCGCTGTCCCCAGAAGAAAGACGCCCGTGAGTGGTAGAAAGATTGCAGCGCCTCACCGGACGTGCGACTGCGCTATTGTACCCGAGCGGGTCGCGAGTGGTGTAACGGAATGGTAACGAGAGGGGATACCCGCCGCGAGCACCAGCGAGCGGGGCGGACCGCTCACTGGCGCTCGCGACGGGTACATGCAACAACCACCTATCAGGACATGTTCATGCTCATCAGGAACTCGGCGTTCGACTTCGTCTTGCGCAGCCGGCTCACCAGCATCTCCATCGCCTCGGTCGGATGCATGTCGCTCAGCACCCGGCGGAGGATGCGCACCCGGTCCACCTCGCCGGGGTGGAGCAGCAACTCCTCCTTGCGGGTGCCGGAACGGTTGATGTCGATGGCCGGCCAGACGCGCTTATCGACGAGGCGCCGGTCGAGGTGCAGTTCCATGTTGCCGGTGCCCTTGAACTCCTCGAAGATCACCTCGTCCATGCGCGAGCCGGTGTCGATCAGGGCGGTGGCGAGGATCGTCAGCGACCCGCCCTCCTCGACATTGCGGGCCGCCCCGAAGAACCGCTTCGGCTTCTGCATGGCGTTGGTGTCGAGGCCGCCGGACAGCAGTTTGCCGCCGGACGGCGCCTCGGTGTTGTGGGCGCGGGCGAGGCGGGTGATCGAGTCGAGC